>Ga0315903_10000119_pt1 | contig 109629 bp, 98 predicted proteins | sample LakEriMetagenome_7_FD_203524 | JGI IMG/M metagenome (GOLD analysis project Ga0315903, IMG submission 203524) | Freshwater fungal communities from buoy surface, Lake Erie, Ohio, United States - Buoy 2 MA119 | ecosystem: Environmental > Aquatic > Freshwater > Lake | place: USA: Lake Erie, Ohio... | reverse complement strand
GCAACAGCGATGGCCTGGCCCGCTATCTGCGCGAGGTGGAGGGAATCTGCGCTGAACCGCTGGAGGGGGCCTTCGCCGCCGAGCGGAGTGATGAGGGAGTGGAACCGGGCCAGGCCCCGGAACACGGCCAGGCCCCGGAACAAGCGGAGGCAATCGCGGCCGCCAGCGAGGACGGAATCGCAGTCGCGACCGATGACGCGCTTCGTTCCGCGAGCGATCCCTGGCCCTGAGAGCCTCCGGGCAAGCCCCCGACGCCCCCCGGGCCTGCCGGGGTGCTGAGCCGGAGCCCGAAGCCGACCGATACCGTGGGCCAGCGCCGCTGAGGTGGGCCCCATGCTGACTCTGCCGAAGCCCTGGGCACCCGACTGCGCCGTCAAACCGCGGATGCCGCTGCTGGGATTGCCAGGGTGCTCGCTGGAGTTTCACGACCCGATCGTGCTGGCGGAGTCGCTGGCTGGGCTACTGCCGGTCCGCACGTGCGATCCGATCCAGCGAGCCACGGCAACAGCACCGTTCCGTTGCCACGCCGGAGCCCTGAACCTGGGTGGTCTGGAACTGGTGGCGATGTGGGGAACAGGGCTGCAGGGGGAGGTGGACGGCACCGACCTGGCCACGGTGATCCTTCCGTACCGGGGTGAGGGGCAGTTCCGGATCGAGGGGCGCAGCCTGATCAACCGCACCGGCCAGTCCCTGCTGGTCCTGCCCCCCGGCGCCTGGCGCACGCGCAACGATGTGATGGGCGGCCTGACGATCCGCCTCGATCCGCGGCGGCTGCAGGCGGTGGGCCGCACCATGGCCGGTCCATCGGTGCCACCCCAGCGCTGGCTGGCCGTGGGCCAGACCCCACGGGTGCTGACGGTGCAGCAGCTGGGGAGCGCCATCCCCCTCCAGCGGCTGTACTCGGTGATGGAATTCCTGCACGGACTGGTGCTGCGGCTCGGATCGGTGCCGGAGTCGCTGCGGCTCGATGATCTGCTGCTGCGCCAGATCGCCGCGGTTCTGGCACCGGGCCTGCTGGCCGAGGCCGGCGCCACGCCGGGCCACGAGGACCGCTTCGATGCGCTGATCGACTGGATGCACGCCCACTGTGATCAGCCGATCAGCCTGACGGATCTCGAGCGCCGCTCCCACTATTCGCGCCGCAGCCTGCAGGCGGCCTTCAAGGCCCGATTCGGCTGCGGCCCGATGCAGTATCTACGCCGCCAGCGGCTGTGGCGGGCCCGGCGGCTGCTGGATGAGGGCGCTCCCGGCTGCAGCGTCAGCAGCGTCGCCTTCTCCTGTGGGTATCTGAGCGTGGCGAGCTTCCGCCGCGACTTCCAGATGCGCTTCGGCATGCCCCCGTCCCAGCGGCTGTCCCTGGCCAGGAACAGACATGTTGCTTCCTGATCAGGCCAAGCGAACGGGGACGCCCCGGCAGGAGGATCACTGCCCTCAGGCTTGGGGACAGAGCCCGGCCACCGCTCAGAAAACGCAGAGCTGTGGTCCGGGCCTGACAGTGTTCGTACGGTGCGGGAGCCACCTGAGCTGAGCGGCCGGGACGATCCCGGCGCCCCTGACGGGCCGATCACAGGCCGCCGGCCGTTGCATCCAGCCCCATGGCCCGTTCCCTGTCCCTCGCCCTGGTCTGCAGCCTGCTCGGCACGGCCGCCGGTCCAGCCGCGGCGATGCCCCTGCCGACCGCGACCGCCGCCACCCTGTACAGCGGCGGGACGATCCTGACCATGGCGGGAGCCGAGCCGGTGGTGGCCGAAGCGCTGGTGGAACAGGGCGGCCGCATCGCCTACGTCGGCCCCCTGGCCGGGGCGCTCCGTGCCGCCGGTGGCGGCGCCCGCCGCGTGAATCTGCAGGGCCGCACCCTGCTGCCCGGCTTCATCGACACCCACGGCCACTTCATCTATTTCGGCAAGAACCTGATCGATGCCGATCTGTTCGGTGCCTCCAGCATCGAGGAGATCGTGCGTCGCATGACCGTGCAGGCCACCAGGGTGGGGTCCGGTGACTGGATCGTCGGCTTCGGCTTCCGGGGTGCTGATCTGAGCCGTTATCCCAGCGTCGCGGAACTCGACGCCGTCTCGACGGACCGGCCGGTGATGGTGGTCGACAGCTCGGGGCATGCCGGGGCGATGAATTCCGCCGCCTTCCGGGCCGCCGGCATCACGGCCGACACCCCCGATCCGGTGGGCGGAAAGTTCATCCGCCAGGCCGATGGCCGCACGCTGGCCGGCAAGGCAGAGGAGACGGCCCTCAACCTGGTGCGCGAGAAACGCCCCGCCTTCAGCGGCACCACGGCGGATGCCGTGGCCACCCGGGCCAGTGCCCTGTGGGCCAGCTACGGCCAGACCACCGCCCAGGACTGCGGCATCGGCCTGGGCAGCGATGACATCGCCCTTGTGCGCAACGCCATCGACAAGCGGCTGCTGAGCGTGGATCTCTACATCTGCGCCAAGGATTCCACCGTCGAGGCGATGGCCGGCGCCGCCCGGAAGGTGGCCGATGACTACGCCAGGGCCCAGCCGGTGGCCGGTGCGGACTTCGAACGCCAGCAGGGCCTTCTCAGCGCCGCTGCCGCCCGCCCGGGCGACACCACCGCCCGGTTGCTGGAGCTGCGCCCCGACCTGGACAAGCGCTACGTCAACCGGGTGCGGCTGGGCGGCATCAAGTTCTGGCTGGATGGCGCGATACCCACCGCCTGGATGAGCCAGCCCTACGCCAGCCCACCGCCGGGCGAGAAGCCGGGCTTCCGCGCCTATCAGCAGATCCCCGACGCTGTCCTGGAGCAGGCCTTCGATCGCTGGTGGACCAGCCCGGTGCAGATCAACATGCACATGAACGGCGATGCAGCGGCCGAACAGGCGCTGCGGGCGATCCAGAAGGCGATCGGCAAGCACGGCATGGCCGACCACCGACCGGTGTTCATCCACGCCAGCTACCTGCGGCCCGATCAGATCCAACGCCTGAAGGCGGTGGGTGGGGTGCCCAGCTTCCTGACCACGGGCCTGCTGCCCGGTGGCGACACCGTGCTGCGGCTGTGGGGGCCGGAGCGGGCCGCCCAGGCGATGGCGGCCCAGAGCATGCGGCGCGCCGGCATCCCGTTCACCTTCAGCCACGATGCGCCGGTGTCGCCGCAACCCTGGGTGCTGGCCCTGGTGGATGCAGGCGTCAATCGCCGCACCTCCAGTGGACAGGTGATCGGACCTGATCAGCGCGTCACGCCCTATCAGGCCCTGCAAGCGGTCACCGCCAACGCCGCCTGGCAGATCAAGGAGGAGAAGACCAAGGGCACCCTGGAGGTGGGCAAGCTGGCCGATCTGGTGATCCTGGAGCGCAATCCGCTCCAGGTCGATCCCGCCACGATCAAGGACATCGCTGTGCTGGAGACGATCAAGGAGGGGCGCACGATCTGGCAGCGGCCCGCCCCGGCGCTCACGGGCAAGACCGGCGCGGGCATCGGCCCCGCCGCAGCCGGCGGCGGCGGGCTGCAGGAGCCGCTGGTCATCGCGCACGACCACAACCATGAGCACAGCCCCGTGACCACCCCCCTGACTCCCGCCGCCCGGCAGACCCTGGAGCTGCTGGTGCGCGCCGCCCACTGAAGAACGGTTTCAGGGCGCTGCCATGGCGATGCGGCAGTGCTAACCAGGCAGGGTTCCTGATGAACCCTCCGGATCATGAACGTGCTGATCTTCGCCTCCACCACCGCGCCCATGGGCGTTCCGGTGATCCTGCCGGCCCTGGCCGGCGCGGGCCTGTTGTTCTTCCTGTCCCAGCTGTTCGTGCCCAAACAGTCCTGAGCACCAGGCCGCGTGCAGGCGCGCTCCCAGCTCACCCCTGAGCCAGGGGCGCTCAGGACGCACTCAGGACGCGGGATGGCGACAATCGCCGGGCGGCAGGCACAGCCAGCCGTCCCCCCTTGCCCCGGGCCATGCGCCATTTCGCCGCCCTTTACAGCGAACTCGATGGCACCAGCGGCACCCTCGCCCGGGTGGAGGCACTGGTGCGCTATTTCTGCCGCACCCCGCCGGAAGACGCCGCCTGGGCACTGCATGTGCTGCTGGGCCGGCAGGGCAAACGGCTGATCACCGGCCGCCGGCTGCGCCAGATCTGCCTGGAGGGCTCGCCCCTGCCCGAATGGCTGTTCGACGACTGCTACGCCCACGTCGGCGACTCGGCCGAGACAATCGCCCTGCTCTGGCAGCAGATTGCCCCCGACACTGACCAGACTGTGGACGCTGACGCCGCTGACGGCACAGACGCCGCCACCGACGACCCGCCGACACCGGAGCTGGCGCAGACATCGCTCCGGCACTGGATGGAGCAGCTGCTGCCCGCGGCGGCCGCCCTCGAAGGTGACGCCCAGGCCACCGCCGTGCGCGATCTCTGGCGCGGCCTGGCGGCGCCCGAGCTGCTGGTGGCCAACAAGCTGCTCACCGGTGGCCTGCGGGTGGGCGTTGGCCAGGGGCTGGTGCTGCGGGCCCTGGCCCGGATCAGCGGCCTCGAGGAGGCGCTGCTGCAACATCGGCTGATGGGGGGGTTCCAGCCCGATGCCGCCGCCTGGCAGGCCCTGCTGGCCCCGAGTGATCAGGCGGAGGCTGTGCCCAGCCGTCCGTACCCCTTCTTCCTGGCCTCCCCCCTGGAGAACGCCAGCGCCGGCGCCGACTCCAGCGCGCCCACCCCCAGCGGCCCGGAGCCCGCTCCCCTGCCAGGCAAGCCGATCGACTGGCTGGTGGAGTGGAAGTTCGACGGCATCCGCGGCCAGCTGATCCGCCGCGCCGGGGAGGGTTTCCTCTGGAGCCGCGGCGAGGAGCTGATCAACGCCGCCTTTCCCGAGCTGATCGCCGCCAGCGCCGCCCTGCCGGAGGGCAGCGTGCTCGATGGCGAGATCCTGGTCTGGCCGTCCGCCGACCCCCGGCCGGCCCCCTTCGCCCAGCTGCAGCGGCGCCTGGGGCGCAAAGCTCCCGGCCGACGCCTGCTCACCGAGGTGCCGGCGGTGTTCGTGGCCTACGACCTGCTGGAGCATGGGGGCAAGGATTGGAGGGCCAGGCCCCTGGGCCAGCGCCGGACCGCCCTGGAAGCCCTGATCCAGGGGCTGCCGTCGGCGGCGACGAGCCCCGCAGCCGGGCTCCTGCGCCTCTCCCCCCGCCTGCCGCTGGAGGCCTGGGCCGCTCTGGAGCCATTGCGCCAGGGCGCGGCGGCCGCCGGCGCCGAGGGGCTGATGCTCAAAGCCCTCGACTCCCCCTATCTGGCCGGCCGCCGGCGCGGCCACTGGTGGAAGCACAAGCGCGAGCCATACAGCCTCGATGCGGTGCTGCTCTATGCCCAGGCCGGCAGCGGGCGCCGCGCCAACCTGTTCACCGACTACACCTTCGGCCTGTGGGAGCACCCGCCCGGCGCCTCCGCTCCCGGCAGCACCGATCGCACCGGTCGCCGCACATCCGCAGGCACCGCAGCCGGCGATGCTGCCGCCGAGGCGGAGGCGGAGGATCACCTGGATCCTGGCGATGACAACGGCCGCCAGCCGCGGCTGGTGACCTTCGCCAAGGCCTACTCCGGTCTGGACGATGGCGAGATCACGGAGCTCGACCGCTGGATCCGCAGCCACACCACGGAACGCTTCGGACCCGTGCGGGCGGTGGAGCCGGTTCAGGTGTTCGAGCTGGCCTTCGAAGGGCTGCAGCGCTCCAGCCGTCACAGGAGCGGCATCGCCGTGCGCTTCCCTCGCATCGCCCGCTGGCGTCGCGACAAACCCGCCCATGAGGCCGACACCCTCGCCAGCGCCCTGGCGTTGCTGGAGAGCAGGGACTGAAGGCATCAGCCAGGCTGGCGGTAGCGGCTGGAGCGCAGCCGATGTCCAGGTGCGCCCGATCCGTTCTGAGCTGACGCTCCAGGCGGTGAGGCCGTCCCGGGCTGATTGTGTTCCTTCAATCGCCGTCCCGCCGCCACCACGCCATCCGCAGCGATGAACAGCCTGAGTCAAGCGGCGGCCATCGCCGGAACCATGGCGTTTGGCGCCACCGCCGTGCTCGCGATCCCTCCCATCGCATCGACCTGCTTGCGGCCATGGCGATGGGTGTGATGACCGCCATCGGTGGAGAAGCGGTGCGCGATCTGATCCTGGATCAACCCGTTTTCTGGGCGAAGGATCTCCTGCCAATGGATCTCCCTGGCGGCCAGTATCACCACGCTTTATGGCCACCGCCTGCCCTTGCGCAAGCGCTTGATGGCGCAACTTCTCTACTTGGATGCCATCGGCATTGCCCTGTTTGCCATCGATGGGAGGCAAAAAGGATGGGAGCTGGGTTTCGGCCTTCCCGGGCCCCGATCCTGCTGGGAATCATGCCGGCGATTGGTGGAGGGCTGATCCGTGATGTGCTGGCAGGTCGTGAGAATCGACTGATGAAACGTGAACTGGATGCGATTCCGGTGAGTGGTGGCTGCCTGACCACTGCCGTGCTGATGACAGCCCGGCCCCAAGTCGACAACCTGATTGCACTGGCCTGCATGGGCTCCATCGTCCTGTTTCGAGGCAGCGCGATTCACTGGAAGCTGGAGGTGCCGGACTGGTTGAGAATGAGCACGAGTCAGAGGGAACCTGAAGCCACGATCCACCCCCAGATCCCGGACAGGATTGATCCCCATCCAAGCGAGTCAATAGCCCACAAATTCATACCAAAAGACACTGGGAACCACCCACGTTCCCGTGCCATTCTCTTGCGCCTCAGGCGAAGAATCCGGGCCACGATGGTCCGAATCCATGCGCTGGACATTGTTCGCCAGCCGCGCCGGCAGCCCTGTTACCCCAGACCGGGCAGCCATCAGCGGAGCTGCAGAGACGCGCCGACGCATCCGATGAGCCTGGAACGATTCTCCCCATCCCCTACCGGCCCCCCGGCGTCGGCAGAGACCGGGTCACGCCACCTCTGCAGCAGGCGCCGGCCGCTGGCTGGGTGATCAGGGCCGCTGGGTTGGGGCCTCCGGAGTCTCTCCCGACGGCTCGCTCCAGGGATGGAACGCCTCCTTTGCGGTGGGGAGGACCTCGCTGCCATGGCAGTTCCCCAGCACCATGGCGTGCGCGAGGGCCGTGGCCGCGATCAGGGCATCGCGCAGCGGCCTGGGATCAGGCGTCTGCAGGGCGGTCCTGCAGCGGGCCGCGGCCCCATCCACCGGCAGCAGGCGCCCTTCGAAGGCCAGCAGCACCTGCTGGTCCAGCCACTGGCGCAGCCGCCCGCTCTGGCCGGAGCGCGGTGCTCTGCCAGGCCTACACCGAGCCCCAGTTTCTGGAGCGTGAGCAGCAAGAGAGCCAGGGCCTCGGGATCGCCCTGCTCCGCCCAGGCCACGAGGCCAGGATCAGCCCCACCGCTCCGAGCCCGGCGCAGCACCGAAACGAGGTGGCTCTCCAGCAGATCCATGGCGGACGGACCAGCTGGGGCAGCGGCTCAATCGCGGGCGATCCAAAGCCAGGGCTTGGGCTCCCGCTCAAACTCCGGCTGCTCTGACTGGAGCGACAGGCCACTGCAGGGGCTGCACGGGATGACGCGTTCCACGTCCTTGGCCATGGCAAGCAGATCGACAAGACAGCGGTGAGCGTGGATCGACTGCAGCACAGGCGCCGGCCAACCCCGGTCGGTGATCAACATCGGACCCGCCTGGGCGGCCCGCTTGGCAGCGGCGGTGTCCGGGTTGAACTGCCGGCTGTTGAACGGCCAGATGTTGAACGGTCAGCTGTTGAACGGTCAGCTGTTGAACGGCCGGCTGCTGAACGGCCGGCTGCTGATTGTGGTAGTCCTCTGGCCCGCCCTGATGGCCGGGACCCGAAGAGTGGCAAGGTTGCTTGAATTGTGTCTCGCAGCCGTGAGGGTCGTGCCCAGGAGCCGGCGGGCTGAGCGGCCCAGCACCCTGCTCGCCCCGATCGACGCCTGGTTCACCAGCCAGGGCTGGGCACCGATGCCGTTCCAGCGACAGACGTGGGAGGCCTACCTCGGCGGAGAGAGCGGCCTGATCCAGGTGCCCACCGGCTCCGGCAAGACCTATGCCGCCGTGATGGGCCCGATCGCCGAGCTGCTGGCCCAGCCGGCCCCCGGCCTGCACCTGCTGTACCTCACCCCCCTGCGGGCCCTCAGCCGCGACCTGGCCCTGGCGATCCAGGCACCGATCGACGCCATGGGCTGGCCGCTCCGCCTGGCGATCCGCAATGGCGATACCCCCAGTCACGAGCGCACCAGGCAGCTGCGCACGCCACCCCAGATCCTGATCACCACGCCCGAATCCCTCAGCCTGCTGCTGGCCAACGCCAGGGCGCCGGAGCTGTTCGCCTCGCTACAGGCGGTGGTGCTCGACGAATGGCACGAGCTGATGGGCAGCAAGCGGGGGGTGCAGGCCGAGCTCTGCCTGGGCTGGCTGCGGCAGCTGCGGCCGGGCCTGCGCACCTGGGCGATCAGCGCCACCATCGGCAACCTCAATGAAGCGGCCCGAGCGGCCGTGGGCATGGAATCGGCGGCGCCACGCCTGATCACCGCCGACATCCAGCGCGCCACCGCCATCCGCTCGCTGCTGCCCGAGTCGATCGACGGCTTCCCCTGGGGCGGCCATCTGGGGCTGCGCATGTACGAGGAGCTGGTGGCCGGCCTCGATCCGGCGGTCAGCACCCTGCTGTTCACCAACACCCGCAACCAGGCCGAGCGCTGGCACCAGTGCCTGCGCTTCGCCTGCCCGGAGATGGAGGACGCCCTGGCCCTGCACCACAGCGCCATCGACCGCGCCGAGCGCGAGGCGATCGAAGCCCGCGTGAAGACGGGCGAGCTCCGCTGGGTGGTCTGCACCAGCTCCCTCGATCTGGGGGTGGACTTCCAGCCGGTGGAACGGGTGGTGCAGATCGGCTCGGCCAAGAACCTGGCCCGGCTGCTGCAGCGGGCCGGCCGCAGCGCCCATTGCCCCGGCGGTACCTCCCAGGTGCTGTTCATGCCCACCAATGCCCTCGAGCTGCTGGAAGTGAGCGCGATGCGGCGTGGCCTGGTCGACGGCCTGGTGGAGCACCGGCGGCCGCCGACGCAGCCCCTCGACGTGCTGCTGCAGCACCTGGTAACCCTGGCCTGCGGGCCGGGATTCGCGCCGGATGCGGCGCTGGTGGGCGTGCGCCGCTGCTGGAGCTTCCGCCACCTGAGCGATGCCCAGTGGCAGTGGTGTCTCGACTTCCTCGAATACGGCGGCCGCTGCCTGGGGGCCTATCCCCGCTACCGCAAGCTCGTGCGCTGCGGCGCCGATGGAGAACCGCTGGCGGGAAGCCCTGGGAAGCCGGATCCCGCCACGCCGCTGGACGCTGGTTCGCCGCTGCAGGCTGGAGCGCCGCCGGACGCTGGGGCCCGGGTGGACGGTGATGACCCGCCTGAAGCTGGATCCCCGATGGAGCATGGTTCGCCGCTGGAGCGTGGTTCACCGCTGAACGCTGCCGCCATGGTTGCGGACGACCAGGCGCGGAGCAGCGGCAACCCCTCGGCCACCAGCGACACGGAAGGCCCCTTGCGCTACCGCGTGCTCGAGCGGGGGATCGCCCGGCTGCATCGGTTCAACATCGGCACGATCACCGCTGATCGTGCCGTGACCGTGCGCTTCGTGCGCGGCGCCGTGATCGGCCATGTGGAGGAGGCGTTCATCTCCAGGCTGAAGCCGGGGGATGTGTTCTTCTTCGCCGGCCGGCAGCTGGAGTTCGTGCGGCTGCGCGAGATGACCGCCCAGGTGAAGGCCACCACCCGCAAGAGCAGCACGGTGCCCGCCTGGGCCGGCGGCCAGATGGCGCTCTCCGATCTGCTCAGCCACCACCTGCGCGCTGAGGTCGACCGCTGCGCCCGCGCCCTGGCCGGCGAGGCCTCCCTCGACACCCCCGAACTGCAGGCCCTGGAACCGTTGCTGCGGCGCCAAGCCGACCTCTCGATCCTGCCGCGCCGCGATCAGCTGCTGCTGGAGGTCTGCCGCAGCCGCGAGGGCAGCCACCTGTTCGCCTATCCCTTTGAAGGGCGGTTCGTGCACGAGGGCCTCGGCTTTCTCTGGGCCTGGCGACTGGCCCGGCATCGACCCAGCACCATCACGGTGTCGGTGAACGATTACGGCTTCGAGCTGCTGGCCCCCAGGGGCTACCCGTTCGAGGAGCTGCTGGAGCTGCATGGCGAGGATCTGCTCGACAGCGAACAGCTCGACAGCGACCTGGAGCAGGCGGTGAACCTCTCGGAGCTGTGCCGGCGCCGCTTTCGCGCCATCGCCCAGGTCAGCGGTCTGATCACCCAGGCGATGCCCGGTCAGAACAGGACTGGCGGCCAGCTGCAGATCAGTGCCGCCCTGCTGTTCGATGTGTTCCAGAAGCACGAGCCGGATCATCTGTTGCTGGAGCAGGCCCGCCGCGAGGTGCTGGAGGAGCAGCTGGAGCGACCGCGGCTGCAGGCGGCCCTCGAACGGCTGGCGGCCAGCCACTGGCAGCTGGAGCGGATCCCCCGCCCCGGGCCCCTGGCCTTTCCGTTGCTGGTGGAGCGGCTCAACAACCGCATGAGCAACGAATCGGTGCTGGAACGGGTGCAGCGGTTGATCGCGGAAGCGGAACGGGCGGAGGGGCGCTGAGCGGAGGGGCGCTGAGCAGTCGGGCGCTGAGCGACCCTGATCATCGCTGCTGCGGCCGGCACAGCACCGGCGGCAGGGACCTGGGCGGCCGGGGACCTGGCATTCAATCAACGGCACAGATGGGCCGCGATTGGCTAGCGCGATTAGCGTGAATTCCAATGGCCCACTGGATACCCCTTCCACAAGGTCTGCGAGCCGCTCTGCGGCGGATCGGGCAGCGGGCCGGTCTGCCGGGGGCGGTGCTGGCGGTGGGTCTGCTGCTCACCATGCTGAGCACCCTGGCCACGGCCCAGGCTGATCAGCAGCAGCGCCATCAGCGTGCCATGCAGCTGGCCCAGGATGTGGGCGATGCCCTGACGAACCGACTGGACAGCACCGTGGCGATCCTCAGCGCCACCGCCGGCCTGTTTGAAGCCTCTGAAACGGTGAGCCGCCAGGAGTTTCATCGGTTCTTCCACGCGCTGAATCTCTCACCGGAAACCCTGCGCGGCATCCAGGGCATCGGTTTCGCCGCCCTGGTCCCCTCCGGCACTGAACGGCAGCGGTTCATCGCACGCATTCGGGCGGACGGTCAGCCGGACTTCCGCATCTGGCCCGAAAGCAACCCGGCAGGAGGGAGTGGGGAGGGCGCGGAGCGGGAACCGGCCCTGACCAGCGCCATCGTCTTCATCCAACCCCAGGAGTGGCGCAATCGCCGGGCCATCGGCTACGACATGTACAGCCAGAGCACCCGCCGCTCGGCGATGGCGCGGGCGGCCCTGAGCCGCGAGCCGATGCTGAGCGGTCCGGTGCGGCTGGTGCAGGAAGCCGACAACGACATCCAGGTGGGGACGTTGGTGTACGTGCCCATCAGCCGGGGCGGGATCGACACGGCGGAGGAGAGCACGGACACCCTCAACAACCTGATGGGCTGGGCCTATGCCCCGATGCGCATGGGGGATCTGCTCAAGACGAGCCTGGCTCTGGTGCAGAACCCCGATCTGCACCAGAGCCGGGTGATGCTCTTCGACGGCATCCGGCCAGTGCAGGAGGCACGACTGGCTGACAGCGACCCCGATGCGGACCCCGGGGCGCCGGCAGGAACCGTCTGGATCCAGCGGCCCGTGCTGGATCGGCAGTGGCTGATCGGCGTGGCGGCGAACCCTGTTCCCCGCACCCTGCTCAACCTCCAGCCGGTGGTGCTGCTCACCGCCCTCGCCGGCCTGCTGGCCAGCACCCTGGCGGCACTGGGGGCACGGCTGGTGCTCAGCAATCAGCGGATGACCCTCCATGCCCTCGAGAAGGCGAAGAAGGCAAGCGAAGAGCGGGCCCTGGCGGCGGCGGTGTTCGACTCCAGTCCGATCGGAATGATCGTGACCGACCCCGATGGGGTGGTTCAGGAGGCCAATGTCGCCTTCACTCAGATCAGCGGCTGGTCCCAGCGGGAGGCGGTGGGCCACAAGGCCAACCTGCTCCGCTCCGGCCGCCATGACGATCTCTTCTACCGCCAACTCTGGGAATCGATCATCCAGAGGGGGTACTGGAACGGCGAGATCTGGAACGGCGAGATCTGGAACCGGCATCGCAACGGCCAGATCCGCCGCCATGAGCTCAGCATCACCGCCGTGGTCAACGGTCAGCAGCAGATCACCCATTTCATCGGCATGCTGCAGGACATCACCGATCGGCACGCCGAACAGGAACAGGTGCGGCACCAGGCGCTGCACGACACCCTCACCGGCCTTCCCAACCGCTCTCTGCTGATGGATCAGCTACAGCGCAGCCTGGCCCTGGAGCGCCGCCGCGGCGGGCGGGTGGCCCTGCTGTTCATGGATCTCGACGGCTTCAAGCCGGTCAACGACCGCCACGGCCATCAGCTGGGGGACGCTCTGCTGCAGGCGGTGGCCTCGCGGCTGAAGCGGGAGATCCGGGCCAGTGACACCCTCTGCCGGCAGGGTGGTGACGAATTCGTACTGCTGGTGCCCGGGGCAGGCAGCGACGCCGATCTGCTCCTTCTGGGCGAGAAGCTCCGCCAGGCCGCGGCAGAGCCCTACGCCGAACTGGCCGACGACATCGCCATCACCATGAGTGTGGGGATCGCCTGCTGGCCAGAGCATGCCAGCGACGCCGATGGCCTGCTGAGGGCGGCGGACGCGGCGATGTACGCCGCCAAATGCTGCCACGACCAGCACCCGGGCCTGGCGCCGGTGCTTCGCCTGGGGGACAGCCCGGAAAACGGCGACCCCTGCGCCGATCCAGGCTCCAGGAACCCCGTGGCCCGGGCCGTGGCGGAGAGGCCAGCGGAGTGAGTCAGGAGGGGCGCCGCTCCAGCCGCCGCACGATCAGCACCATCAGTCCGAGGGAGCCGGCCAGAACCGCCAGCAGGGCAAGGGTGAGGGGTTGATCCAAGACCACAGGAGCAAACGCCGCGATCATGGCAGAGATCACCCGGCGTCCCGCGGCCGATGGGCCCCCTGTCCCCGGCCGAGACCCGGCGGTCTGCCGAGAGCGATGACGGCCTGCAGGAGGATTCCCTGGATGGCGGATCCATGAACCGAGAGACCTTGCCCAGCGAATCCTTATTCAGATTCAGCGAAGACTTGCCCAGCGATTCCGAGCACGGCAGAACCCTGCGCAGCCATGCCGAACCCGGCGAACGGGTGTTCGTCTACGGCAGCCTGCAGCGCGGTCAGCGAAACCACGGCCTGCTGCAGGGGGCCCGGGCCGAGGGGGAAGGCAGCCTCAGCGGCGCTGTGCTGCACGATCTCGGTCCCTTCCCGATGGCCGTCCCCGGCCAGGGGGTGGTGCACGGTGAGGTCTTCGTGGTGCCGGCGACCCGGATGGCCGAACTCGATCGGTTCGAGGGGGTGCCGCGGCTTTATCAGCGCCATCGGCGCCGGCTGCTCGATGGTCGCTGGGTGTGGATCTATCTGGGTCAGGCGCGGCAGGTGCGCCACTCCCCTCACCTGGCCTCCGGCCGCTGGCCGAGCACCCTGCCCCGCTCAACCGCCCCGCCGAAGAAACTGCTCGCCCTGGCGGCGCTGTTGCTGGCGGCCCTGCCAGCCGCCGCCGCCTACGACAACCAGGCCACCTGCGCCGCCTGGCGCTCCAGCCATGGCACGGCTCGCATCCAGCTGGGCAATCAGATCGGCGCCGAGAACCGGCTCAGCAAGAGCCGCCGCTTCCAGGAGAGCCCCGCTGAGGCCCCGGTGGAGCTCTACAGCGTGATCGATCTGCGACGGGCCTGCGACGAGCGCCGCTGAGATCGGCAGCCGCCGGCCAGCGGCCCGCCAGGACTGCCGCTCTCCTGACTCAGGCCCCCACCAGCCAGCGGCTGCCGCCAGCCAGCAGCAGGCACGCCAGGGAGAGCAGCAGCCAGGTGATCCGGCCCGGGCTCAGCAGCCGCCGCAGCAGCAGCACCGAGCCGACCCAGCCCACGGCAATGGCCAGGCTCTGGCAGAAGGCGATCACATGCGGGTCGGCGCTCCAGCGGGGCAAGGCCTCGGGCTCCAGCCCCAGCGGCGCCAGGGACACCGGCAGGAGCAGCCCCGCCTCTCCCATGCCCAGCACCAGGAAGTGGGCCAGCATCGCGCTCCAGAGCAGGGGAAGAAGGGCATAGAGCCCCAGGCGCTGGCGCGAGCTGGGCCAGCGGGAGCGCAGCCTGTCGCTGGCAAGACCGCGCACCAGGGCGTGGGCCAGCAAAAACAGGGCCGACGGCAGCGCCAGCGCCAGGACGGCGATCGCCAGGCGTGGCAGCAGCGGACCGGTGTGGAGGCTGGTGGGCACCAGCGGCAGGCCGGCGAACAGGCGCGACCAGTGGTGCAGCACCACCCCCCCGGCCAGCACCAGGATCAGGCCCGTCTCGCCCTGGGGCGGGCGCATCTCGCGCTGCAGGTCGGCCGCGGGGGGGCGTAGCCGCACCTGAACCGACCGGTGGGGGCACGCCTGGGCGCAGGTCAGACAGAGGACGCAGTTGCGGTTGTCCTCCAGGTGAGCCGGATGGGTACCGAGGGGGCAACCGGCGGTCGCCAGCCCCTCCCCCTCCGCAGGCCCCCCCTTGAAGCAGGCGTAGCTGCTGCAGCTGCCGCTGCAGGTGCCGGCCTGGGCGCGCAGTTCGGTGATGGCCAGCTTGGCGAACAGGCCGTTCATCCCCCCGACGGGACAGAGGTGACGGCACCAGAACCGCTTGTCGAAGCGCAGCGACCCGATCACAGCGCCGGCCGTGATCAGCAGCAACAGCAGGCTGCTGCGGTGGGCGCTGTCCGCCAGATCGGCCAGTTCCTCCCACAGCAGGATCGCCGCGAAGCCGGCCGCCAGCACGGGAGCCGCCCATTGATCGGTCTCACCCCGCGGCCAGCGGGAGGGCTGCCAACCCAGGCGCCGGGCCAGCCGCTGGGCGATCTCCCCCCAGACCATGAACGGGCAGAAGGAGCACCAGAGGCGGCCCACCAGGGGATAGCCCAGCAGGATCAGCGGCCACCACCAGGCCCAGAACAGATTCAGAGCACCGTTGTGGGCCCGGTCCTGGGGCCCCAGCCACAGCCACAGGTTCACCAGCACAAACAGCCAGCTCACCAGACCGAACAGCAGCCCGTTCCACAGCCGCGGGTCCCGCATCCACTCCCGCAGGGCCGGCTTCCAGCGCCAGAGATCGAAGCGTGCCCGGATGGTGCGCCGCTCCGTCCAGAACACATCGTCCGGCAGTTCCGCCGGGCAGGTGGCGCTGCACTGGCGCAGGGCGCGATCGATCAGCTGGGTGAGTTCGCGCAGGTTGCCGGGGAAGTCGTAGGTCTGCAGGCGTTTGACCAGGCCCTCGGGCACCCGCGGCGGCCGGGGCCAGCCGAGGCTGTGGGCCTTGAGCCGCACGCCGTAGCGCAGCCATTCCCCCAGGTCCTTGCGCCGCACCCGCAGCGGCGGCACCCGAATGACCGTGACCAATGGATCGAGGTCCGGCAGGCTGGCCTCGGCGGTCAGGAACACCCGGCCCGGGAACTGGTGCTGCCGGCCTTGGGAGTCGCTCCAGTGGCCCGTGCGCACCAGCTCCAGCAGGGCCGGCCGCAGGCGCGGGTCCGCCCGGTCGAGCTGATCGATCAGCAGCGCCCCCGCACCGAGGCACTGCAGCACAGGCAGCCCCTCGCTGGCCGACCCCGGACCGCTGGCGGCATCAAAGAGCTCGGCCCCATCGGGCCGCAGCAGGGCGGCATTGACGCGCACCATCAGCCGTTGGCGGGCCGGGGAGCCGAAGTGCACCAGGGCGGCGATGTTGTCCTTTTCCAGACCCGGTTCCCCGCTGATCAGCACCGGCCGGGCTGCGGGATCGGAGGCGGCCGCCCGGATCCGCTCGCGCAGATCGCGGGCGTAGCGGCTGCTGCCGACGATGCCGCGGCGGGCCCGGCCCAGCAGAAACGGCGCCAGCCGGCGCAGGACCAACCCGTCGTCAGGCGGGACCGGCGTTGAAGCAGCCGCAACCCCATCGGCCTCCAGAGCGGGGCTGGCCGTTGCTCCGGAGCGGACGTCTGCGGCAGGACCGGCTGCCAGAGCCCTGGCCTGCATGGCCCCAGCCGCCATCGCCGCCCCGTCCAGGTTGCCCCCCGCACGGGCGGGACCCGCGGAATTGGCGGCGGCTGCGCTGGAGTCCCCAGCCCCCGGCAGGCCCGGCGCCGGCGCGGGGGCAGATGCATCACCAGCCATCATCACCGCCGCCGCATCCACCGATTCTGGCCGGAGATGATGGGAGCCCCCAGCCTGTGTCCCGGCACTCCCCCATGGCTCTCACCCTCTACGGCGGCGCCCGCAGCCGGGCCTCGATGGTGCGCTGGTACCTCGAGGAGAAAGGCATCCCCTACAGCTGGCAGCCCCTGGACATGGCGGCCGGCGAGCACCGGCAGGCCCCCTTCACCGCCATCAACCCCTTCGGCAAGGTGCCGGCCCTGGTGGATGACGGCCTGAGCGGTCCGGACGGGGAGGCGCTGAAGCTGTTCGAGAGCGGCGCGATCCTGCTGCATCTGGCCGAGGGAGTGGGCCAGGAGTTCACCGATCCGGCGACCGCCCAGGCCCGCCGCTCCCTGACCGCCCAGTGGCTTCTGTTTGCCAATGCCACGCTTGGCCCGGCTCTGATCGCCGGCAAGGAGAAGCCCGCCGAGCTCGATCGGCTGCTGGCGGTGCTCGAGCCCCGGCTGGAGCCGGGGACATCGCTGCTGGCGGGCCGATGGGGCAACCCCGGCTGGGGCGCGGCCGACTGCGTGGTGCAGGCCTATCTGGCCTACCTGCCCCTGTTCCTGCCGGAGCACAGCCTCAGCTCCACGCCCCGCATCGCCGCCACGATCGCCGCCACCGCCCAGCGGCCGGCCTACCGCCGGGTGATGGGCCTCGGATGACGGGTGCCTCCGCCGCAGACCACCACCAGGCCATCGCCCCCAGCGGCCCCGGTACCCCCGGCGGCCGCTCCCAGACCCTTGGAGCCGGCTCCGCCGAGCCAGCTGCCTCGCAAGCCGAGACAACCGAGGGGGGGCCGTCCGAGTGCAGCCGCTTCGACTGGCGCGGCCACCGACTGGAACTGCTCGCCGCCGGCGCCGTGCTCGATCCCAGCCAGGGCCTGCTGCTGGTGGCCGATCTGCACCTGGGCAAGGCCGAGGTGTTCCAGAGCCACGGGATCCCGCTGCCCAGTGACGGCGACGCCGCCACCCTCAACGCCCTGCTGACGCTGGTGCACCGCTGGCGGCCGCGGCGGCTGGTGGTGCTGGGGGATCTGATCCATGGACGGCTGGGGCTCACCGCCGAGCTGCGCCAGAAGCTGGCGGCCCTGCCCGAACTGCTGGGCTGCCCGCTGGAGCTGATCGGTGGCAACCACGACCAGGGCAGCTGGTTCGACGGTCTGCCCTGCGCGGCCTCCCGCGCCGCAGGCCCCCTTTGGCTCAGCCACGAACCCGAGGACGGCCGGGGCCGCCTCAACCTCTGCGGCCACATCCATCCGGTGGCGCTGGTGGGAGCAAGAGCCGACCGGCTGCGCCTGCCCTGCTTCGCCCACGATCAGGCGGCTGAGCGCCTGCTGCTGCCGGCCTTCGGAGCCCTCACCGGAGGCCATCCCGTGCCCGACCACTGGCAGCGCTGGGTGCTGGCGGAGGGGCGGGTGCTGCGCCTGCCGCAACCGGGGCTCAACCCGCGGCAGCCAGGGCGCGCACCACATCGCCGCGGGTGAGCACGCCCACCGGACGGCGCTCCGGATCGAGCACGAACAGGCGCTGGGTGCTGCGCTCATTGAGCAGACGGGCAGCGGCGGGCAGGGGCAGATCACCACTGCAGGTGTGGGGGTGCTGGCCCATCACCTCGCCCACGGTGCTACCCAGAACCTGATGCACCTCCTTGTCCCAGCTGAGGGGGTTGCGCAGGTAGATCACCGCATCGAGCAGCATCACGTACGGCCCCGGCTCGAAGCCGCTCTCGCGCACCATCAGATCCTGTTCACTGAGCTCCCCCACCAGCTCCCCCTGCTCGCCCACCACCGGCAGGCCGCTGATGTGGTGCTCGCTGAGCAGCTGCACCGCCTCCTGCAGAGGGGTGTCGCGGCCCACCTGGATCACGGGGCTGCTCATCACCTCGGCGACGGGACGCTCGACGACCATGCGGATCTCCAGGACTCCCGCATTCTGCTGCCGCGATGGCCGCGGAGAATGATTGCAACAGCAGCCCCACCTTGCGCCGCCTCGCCGATCTGCTCACCTTGTCCCGGGCGCTGCTCGGCCTGCCGCTGCTGCTGGCCTTGGGTGCCGGGCTGGACGGCCTGGCCTGGTGGCTGCTGGTGCTGGGCGGGCTGAGCGACTGGGCTGATGGCGTCCTGGCCCGCCGGGCCGGCGGCGGCTCGGTCTGGGGGGCCCGGCTCGACCCGCTGACCGACAAGATCCTGATCAGCGCCCCGCTGCTGGTGCTGGCCGCCCGGGGGAATCTGCCGCTCTGGGCGGTCTGGCTGCTGCTGGCGCGCGAACTGCTGATCTCCGGCTGGCGCGCCGGCCAGGGCAGCGGCGGGCCGGCCTCCCTGGGGGGCAAGGCCAAGACGATCCTGCAGTTCCTCAGCCTGCTGCTCCTGCTCTGGCCTGGCGGCTGGAGCCTGGGCACGGCCGCCTTCGCCGGGGGGGATCTGACCCTGCCGGCTGTGCTCCACCAGATCGGCTGGTGGCTGTTCTGGCCGTCGCTGCTGCTGGCGCTCAGCTCCGCCTGGGGCTACCTGCGCAAGGGCTGAGCCGGTCAGGCGGGGCCACCTCTCGCCGGGGCCGCCATTCCCGCCGAAGCCACGACCGTCGGAGCCCCACCGGCGCATTGATCAGCCGATCAAGACCGCATCACCACGGACGTCTGGGGTGCCGCTGCGCAGGGCGTAATCGTTGGCGTAGCTGTCGGACAGGGTGGCCGCCAGGTCGAAGGCCGGCTCCCAGGCCAGCTCCCGCCGCACCCGGCTGGTGTCGGTGAGGAAATGGGCCAGCCGCAGCGGGAAGGCCTTGCGGGCCTTGGGATCCAGGCGCGAGGGATCGAAGCTGCGGATCTCCACCGCCGCAGCATCCCGGCCGGCGGCACGGGCGGCGGCCTGAACCAGCCCCCGGAAGGTCACCCCCTGGGTGCCGCTGCAGTTGTAGACGCGGTTGACGGCCGCATCCACCTCGATGCAGCGGGCCATCGCCGCCGCCAGATCGCTGACATGGCCCAGCTGGGTGATCGTGGTGCCATCGCCCGGCAGGGGCACCGGATGGCCGTGGACGATGCGATCGAAGAACCAGGCCTCGATCGGGTTGTAGTTGCCCGGCCCGACGATGTAGGTGGGTCGGAAGGCGGTGAAGGGGATCCCCTCGTCCCGCAGCCAGGCTTCGGTCTCGGCCTTGCCCGCATGGCGGCTGGCCGGATCGGTGGGGGCGTCCTCATCGAGGGGCCAGAGCTCGCTGTCGGCGTAGACCCCGGCCGAACTGACATAGACGAAGCGGTGGCTCGGCGGGCCGGTGCGGGCGATCACCCGCTGGCTGTCCTCACGGGTGCGGCCGGAGCTGTCGATGATCACGTCGAAGCGGCGGCCCTGCAGCAGCGCCAGGCCCTCGTCGCTGCCGCGGTCCCCTGCCAGATGCTCCACGCCACCCGGCACCGGCTGGCGGCCGCGGCTGAACAGGGTCAAGGCATGGCCGGCGGCGCGCAGCCGCTCCACCAGGGGCCTGCCCACGAAACGGGTGCCGCCCATCATCAGGATGTCCATAGCCGTCTCCGTCACTGGGCGCCATTCCAGCAAATGGTTCGCTGCCCAGAGACCACTGGCCTGACGGCACCGGCCGGCGCCGTTAGCGTCTTGGGATGGAGGAGCCCGCCCTGGTGCGGCCCTTCCCCCGGCCCCATGCCGCCCGATTCCCCGGCCCCAGCACCGCCACCGCCCTCACCAGCGGCCCCGGCGGCGGCCCCGCGGACCCGCCACCGCCGGCCCGACGCCGCCCAGATCACCGGACTGGCGATCGTGGGGTTCAGCCTGCTGCTGTTGATCCGCTGGCTCGGCAGCCTTGATCCCGCCTGGCTGGCCGCTCCGGACGGCTTCAACCCGTGGCAGCTGCCGGTCCCGGCGAGCGCCTGGGGGCTGAGCGATCCCGGACGCACTCTGTTCGCCCCCCTGGCGGTGACGGGCGCCCTGGCCCTGCTGCTGCGCGGCCTTCCCCGCCGCCCCTGGAGCCAGGGACTCGCCCTGGCCCTGCTGCTGACCTTCGCGCTGCGCTACCTGATCTGGCGCACCACCACCCTGGGCAGCGGCTGGAGTCTGGCCTGGCTGATCACCGTGCCGATGCTGGTCACGGAGGTGCTGTACCTCGTGCACCACCTGTTCCCCTTCGGCCCGGCCCTGCTGTTCGATTCCAACCATCGGCGCCGCCAGGCCGATCAGCTGATGGCCCAGCCCCTGGCCGAAGCGCTGGGGGTGGAGGTCTGGATCGCCGTGGAGGAGGAGCCGGAACGACTGGTCCGCCGGGCCCTGATCTCCAGCCTGAGCCTGGAACCACAGCCGGCGAAGGTGGTGCTGATCGACCTGACCGATCGGCCGGAGCTGGCCCGGCTGGCCGAGACCCTCGGGGTGACGCTCTGCCGGCCGGCGGCAGGGGAGGAGCGCGCGGCGCTGCTGAACCGACTGCTGCGGGCAGAGGGAGCAGCGCTGATCGCGATGTTCGATGGCAACTTCATGCCGCTGCGGCCCTTCCTGCGCCGCACCCTCGGCTTCTTCGGCGAACCGCGCGTGGCGATGGTTCAGACCCCCCAGAGCCATTTCCAGTCCGAGTTCTGGAACCGCAACCTCGGCGTCGACCTGGTGATGCCGGGCAACCGCGATGCCTTCTTCCACTACCAGGAGGTGATCCGCGATCGGTGCAACGCCGTGCTGGGCTGCGGCACCTCCTGGGTCGCCCGGCGCAGCGCCCTGCTCGAGGCCGGCGGTTTCCTCGGCAGCGCGGGCCGGATGGAGGACCAGCAGACCAGCACCCGCCTGCTCACCAGGGGCTGGCGCATCGTCTATCTCGACGAGATGCTCAGCCTCGGAGAAGCCCCCAAGACCTTCAACAGCTATCTGCAGGAGCGGCTGCGGGCCACCCAGGGAGACATCCAGACCCTGCTGATGCCGCGGCAACTGCCGATCTGGCGCTCCCTCGGACCCTGGGCGAGGGGCTTCTATCTCGACCAGGCCCTCGGCCTGCTCACACCACTGCTGCGGACCCTCTACCTGGTGCTGCCGCTGCTCGCCCTGATGCTCGGCGAACCACTGATCGATGCGCCGCTGATCACCACCGCGGCCTACGCCCTGCCGTTCCTGATCCTGTTTCACACCGTTCCGGCCTGGCTGTCGGACCAGCACCTGATCCCCTTCTGGCAGGAGATCCACGAGACCCTGGCCGCCTTCCCCACCCTGGCCCGGTTGCCACGGCTGCTGCGCCAGCCCTTCCGGCCGTTGCCTGCCCAGGCGGATGCCCCGCCCCAGCATCGCCTCGGCCAGAGCCTGAATCTGCGTCTGGCCTGGCCGTTCCTGATCCTGTTGCTGCTGCTGATCGGCACCCTGCTGATCAACTACTCGCCGGCGCTGCTGCCGGGCTCCACCGAGATGCCCACTCCGCCCTACCGGGGGGAAAGCATCAACCTGATCTGGAACCTTTACAACGGTTGGGTGCTGCTGATCTGCCTGCTCTGCTGCATCGATCAGCCGGTGCGGCAGGGGGGCGATCGCTTGCCACTCCGCCGCAGCTGCAGGCTGGAGATCGGCGGCCGGAGCCTCAGCGGCCACACCGGCGATCTGTCGGAGACCGGGGCCTCATTCCACAGCGAGGCTGGCAGCCAGCCCCCACCCGGCGGCGATGGCTGGCTGGAGCTCCAGCAGCCGCCCCTGCGGCTGCCGGTTCGGCTGGTACGGCGCGAGGGAGAGCTGGCCGGCCTGCTGTTCCAACCGATGGACTCAGCCACCACCGTGGCCCTGCTGGAGCTGCTCTACGGCGGTGAGGTGATGCTGCCGCGGACCCGGACCCCCGGCATGCTCACCGCCCTGCGCAGCCTGATCGAAGGGCTCTGGGAGGCTGAGCCGATCCTGCGGCGCTACTGACCCCTGCGACCGGGCGTCCGGCTGGGCAGGGCTGAGCCGGCCGCTGACAACCGGGCCCCGACCATTGCGTACCGACGACTGAGCCCCAACCACTGAACGCCGACAAGCGAGCGCCAACGGGTCGACCGAAGGCGGAACGCCGATGATGGGACCATCCGCGCTCCGCCCGCTCCTCCCATGCAGATCATCCCGGCCATCGACCTGCTCAACGGTCAGTGCGTGCGGCTGCACCAGGGCGACTACGCGCAGGTCACCACCTTCAGCGAGGACCCGGTGGCCCAGGCCCTGGCCTGGCAGAGCCAAGGGGCCCGACGCCTGCACCTGGTGGATCTCGACGGGGCCCGCAGCGGCGAACCGGTGAATGACGACGCCGTGCGGGCGATCAGCGCCGCCCTGACGATCCCGGTGCAGCTCGGGGGCGGCGTGCGCAGCGCCGAGCGGGCGGAAGCCCTGCTGGCCTGCGGCCTCGACCGGGTGATCCTTGGCACGGTGGCGATCGAGCAGCCGGAGCTGGTGGAGGCCCTGGCACGGCGCCACCCCGGACGCGTCATCGTCGGCATCGATGCCCGCGACGGGATGGTCGCCACCCGGGGCTGGCTGGAGCGCAGCACGGTGGAGGCCACGGCCCTGGCCCAGCGGTTCGCGGATCTACCTCTGGCGGCCCTGATCACCACCGACATCGCCACCGACGGCACCCTGGCCGGCCCGAATCTGGGCTTCCTGCGGGCGATGGCTCAGGCCAGCAGCGTCCCGGTGATCGCCTCGGGCGGCGTGGGCTCGCTCGAGGATCTGCTGGCCCTGCTGGCCCTGGAACCCCTTGGCGTGGAGGGGGTGATCGTGGGTCGGGCCCTCTATGACGGACGGGTGGATCTGGCGGAGGCCCTGGCGGCGATCGGACCGGAGCGACTGCAGGATCCGCTCGGTTCCCTGCCCGTGGCTTGACACAAGGATCACGCAGGCGCTGAGAGTGGTCTATAAGAAGATCAACAACACGCCTGCGACCGCGCCTTGACCCGCGCACTCGCCACCCTCAGGCCCCCTGGGTCATCCCACCCGGGTCCCAGTGGTTCCACCTCCGGTGCCATCGCCCATTGCGTCGATGACGTGTACCGGCGCTGCCGCGATCTGGGAATGCGCCTGAGTCGGCAGCGCCGCATGGTGCTCGATTTGCTCTGGGAAGAAAAAAGTCATCTCAGCGCCCGCGACATCTTCGAAAAGTTGAACGATCTGGGCCGCAATATCGGCCATACCTCCGTCTACCAGAACCTGGAAGCCCTCCAGTCCGCCGGTGTGATCGAGTGTCTCGACCGCGCCAGTGGCCGGCTCTACGGCTACCGGGCCGATCCCCACAGCCATCTCACCTGTATCGACAGCGGCCGCATCGAGGACATCGACGTGCGCCTGCCGGAGGATCTGCTGCGCCAGATCGAGGAGCGCACTGGATACGCGATCGAGTCCTACACCCTCCACCTCTGTGGTCGTCGCCGCTGATGCTGCGACTCCCCGCCCGTTGCGGTCCCGTCGGTCGCTCCAGCGTCCGGGGCGAGCTGGTGCTGTCCCCCCGCGGCCGGTAGGTTGAGCCCAAGCGCTGACGCCTCCGTGGCCCGACGGCAGGACCCCTCAACCCCGCTGCTGCTGCTGGTTGCCGAACCCCTGCAGCGTGAAGGACTGCAGCGCTGGCTGGAGCAGGAGCCCGCCAGCGGCCGGGTGGTGAGCGCGATCAGCGAAACCAGCGGCGCGCCACGGCTGGTGATCTGGGCCCTCGATGGCCCCCTGCCCGAGGAGGCGCTCAGCCGCGAGCTCCAGGCGATGAACGAGCGCTGGCAGCCGGCACCGCTGCTGCTGATCCTGCCCAGACGCCATCCCTACAGCAGCGCTTTCCTGCTCACCCTGCCGGTGGCAGGCCTGCTGGCCAATCCCCAGGCGGCGCTGCTGCGCGAGGCCGCCGCCACCCTGCTGGCGGGCGGGCGGATGGTCGACATCGCCGACGCACCTGCCAGCCCCCGGCGCCGTGGTGGCGAGGGCACGGCCGTACCGCTGGGCCTCGGTCAGTGGCTGCTGGTCAGCGGGCTGCAGCAGATCGATGCGGAACTGCTGCTGATCGAGGGACTGATGGGGGCCCAGACCGCCGGCGGCCTGGGCCTGCTGCTGCTGCAGGGGCGACGCCGGGAGCTGAGCACGGCCCGCCGGCTGCTGCTCTGGTTGTGGGGACCGCTGGCGATGGCCTGGAGTCCTGGTGCCCCTCTGGAGATGGAACCGCTGGATCCAGCCGCAGCCCCAACGGGACGCGACGGCAGTGCTCGGTTGGCCGGAGCGATGATGGCCGGAGCGATGACGACCGGCGCCCTGAGCCTGACCCTGCGGCAGCGCAATGCCGACGGCATCTGGGAGGCGCTGCGCCAGCGGCTGCTCGAGGGGGCGGGCAACGGCCCCTCCAACACCAGTGGCCGGCTGCTGGCCCTCGATGCCCTGCATCCCGATCGCCGCCGGGATCTGCTGCTGGCCCTGCTGGAGCAGTTCGCGCAGCTGCGCAGCCATCTGCGCGGCGAGGAGACAACCCTCGACCCCCTGCTCAGCCGCTGGCAGGACGGCCAGGCGGAGCTGCGCCGCCAGGCCCTCAGCCGCATGGCCGGAACCTACGTGCAGCTGCCCTCGGAAGGGGGTCTGCGGCCGGTCGCCGAAACGCTGCTGCGCACGAGCGAGCTGGCCCTCGAAGACCCGGAGCTGCCCGATCCCCGGCCGATGCTCTCCACCCTGCTGCTGGCCCGACCGCTGCTGGTGGACGGACGTCTGCTCCCACCGGATGACCCGCAGGCCGTGCTCTATCTGGAACTGCTTCTCGCCAACTGGCTGATCCGCAGCGCGGAGCTGATCAGCGCCGAGGTGCTGGCGGCCTGCGCCGAGTGGCCCGAACTGCGGCGCTATCTGCTGCGGCCTGAATTCCTGCCCACCCGCAACCTCGAGCGGCTGCGCAACCGTCTCAACGCCCAGCAGCGCTGGGCCGACTGGTTCGAACGGCCGATCCACCTCTATGAAAGCCGTCGCTCCCTTTACCAGCTCAGTGCCGGCAGCATCCGCTGCGTCGATCTCACCGAACCCCGCGACGGCGAGCTGCGCCGCCTGGGCTGGCCCCAGCAGCTGGTGACCCTGGCTCTGGAGGCCCGGGACGCCCTGGCGCCCCAGCTGCAGAACCTGATGCGCGGCCTCGGCGATCTGGTGGTGGTGCTGCTCACCCGTGTTGTCGGACGGGCGATCGGCCTGGTGGGACGCGGCATCGCCCAGGGGATGGGACGCAGCCTCGGCCAGGGCTGAACCCGCCCGGCGGCGCCGATGGGCACAATTGGGCGATCCGCCCCCCACCCTTGCCCCCCGTTCCGTTCCGCCTGCGCGCTCCCCTGCCAGGCCGTTCCCCCCGGCTCCGGCTTCCCCAGCTGCTTGGACTGCTGCTGGCCCTGTTGATCAGCTGGGGTGGACTGGCGGCTCCCGCCAGCGCCGCCCTCGATGACGACCGCTACGACGGCAATATCTTTGCCCTCTATGCCGGCAACGGCTCCCTGGTGCCCCCCCGCAACAGCCTGGCGGAGGCCCTCGCCGCCGGCCGGGTGACCGTGCTCGTCTTCTACCTGGACGACAACGCCCCCAGCAAGGGCTTCGCGCCCGTGGTCTCGGAACTGCAGCGCCACTGGGGCAATGCGATCGAACTGATTCCGCTGGTGACCGACCCGCTGCAGAACCGCCGCGACGACGGGGAGCGCGACCCGGCCCACTACTGGACGGGCTCGATCCCCCAGGTGGTGGTGCTCGACAGCCAGGCCAGGGTGGTCTTCGACGCCAGCGGCGCGGTGCCGCTGGAGCAGATCGATCAGGCGATCAGCCAGGCCACCGGCATTCCGCTGCCGGAGGGGATGGGCACCAGCGATCTGGAATCGTTCAACGAACTGAACCGCGAGGTGGTGAGCCGCTGATGACCAACCCGCAAGCCACGGCCGCCCCGGGGCCGATCCGGATCGAGCAGGACGGACTCGGGCCGGTGGAGGTGCCCGCGGATCGGCTCTGGGGAGCCCAGACCCAGCGCTCCCTGCGGTTCTTTCCCTTCGAGAGCCGCATGCCCCTGGCGATCGTGCATGCCTTCGGGGAGCTGAAGGCCGCCTGCGCCGAGGTCAACGCCGCCATGGGACTGCTCGACCCAGGCCTGGCCGAAGCGATCGTGGCAGCGGCTGAGGAGGTGGCCCGCGGCGATCTCGATGACGCCTTCCCCCTGGCGGTCTGGCAGACCGGATCGGGCACCCAGACCAACATGAACGCCAACGAAGTGATCGCCAACCGGGCGATCGCCAGGGCCGGCGGCGTTCTCGGCAGCAAGTCGCCGGTGCACCCCAACGACCACGTCAACCTGAGCCAGTCGAGCAACGACACCTTTCCGACGGCGATGCACCTCGCCGTGGACATCGCCCTGGAGCGGGAGCTGATCCCGGCGGTGGAGGAGCTGACAGACAGCCTGCGGCAGCGAGCCAGCGAGTTCGGGGAACTGGTCAAGATCGGCCGGACCCATCTGCAGGACGCGGTGCCGCTGACCCTCGGCCAGGAATTCGGCGGCTGGGCCGCCCAGCTCGATCTGGCCCTGGCGGGGCTGCGGGCCGTGCTGCCCCAGGTGCGCCAACTGGCCATCGGCGGCACCGCAGTGGGAACCGGCCTGAATGCACCCGCCGGATTCGGAGCCGCGGTGGCGGAGCGCCTCAGCCAGCGGATCGGCCTGCCCTTCAGCAGCGCCGCCAACCTGTTTCAGGCTCTGGCGGGCCATGAGCCGCTGGCGGCCGCCCATGGGGCTCTCACGGTGCTGGCCGGCAGCCTGATGAAGATCGCCAATGATGTGCGCTGGCTGGCCAGCGGGCCGCGCTGCGGCTTGGGCGAGCTGATCCTGCCCGAGAACGAACCAGGCTCTTCGATCATGCCCGGCAAGGTCAATCCCACCCAGTGCGAGAGCCTGACGATGATTGCCGTTCAGGTGATGGGCAACAACACCGCCGTGCAGATGGCGGCCAGCCAGGGCAACTTCGAGCTGAACGTGTTCAAGCCCCTGATCGCCCACAACCTGCTCGAGAGCATCACCCTGCTGGAAGGCGGCTGCAACGGGTTCCGCCGCTTCTGCATCGACGGGCTGCAGGCCGACCGGGAGCGGATCAGCGCGCTGGTGGAGCGCAGCCTGATGCTGGTGACGGCCCTCACCCCCGAGATCGGCTACGACCAGGCCTGCAGCATCGCCCGCCACGCCCACCGCGAAGGGCTGAACCTGCGGGAGGCGGCCCTGAGCCTGGGGCTGATCGATGCCGAGCGCTTCGACCGCTGCGTCAGACCGGAATCGATGGTGTGACGCGGGGGGCTGACGCGGGGGTGTGAGGCGGGGCCCTGAGGCGGCGATGTGAGGCGGGGCAGATCCTGGGCAGTGACGTCCCGGGGATGTGGCTTCAGAGGCTGCGCGCAGCCCTGGAGCGCTCAGGGGAAGCCGTCAGAGGCAGAGTTCCGATTCGGCGGTCCGAGGCGGCGCTCTGAAGCGGGCTCTGAAGCGGGAGCTGACGCAACGCGCCTACACCAGGCGTGCTGGTGGACAACGCTGCTGCGCGCGACCCTGGCGAACTGGGGCGGGCATCTGAGGCCTGGCCTGCCGCCGGAGCAGGGCGGCGTCGGCTCAGGGGTTCTGGTAGAAACCCGAACCGACGATCAGGGTTTCACCCTCGGGGGTCACCACCTTGCGCACATAGGCCGATTTGCGCAAAGCCAACCGCGAGGCGTTGGGCTGGGGCCACCAGTAGGTGCTCCAGCCCGATCCCTGGCGCATCGCCAGATCGATGTACTGGCGCACCATCGGCGCGCCGGCCGCATCGCGCAGATCGATCAGGTTCTGGCCCTCGAGCTCCGGAAAACCGGGATTGACCAGCTCCACGCCCGCCGGGGTGTCGACAAACACGTAGGTGTCACGGAAGCTGAAGCGCTCCCGCCGGTCCCGCAGGATCGGGAAGGCCGCCCGGCCCTTGCGCTCCAGCAGCGCCGCGGCGGCATTGACCTCCTGGATCACGAAGGCGGCTTCCATCGGCCCCTCGTAGAGCCCGCTGCCCACCAGATAGGTCTGGCCCGAAGGGGCCTTGACCCGCACCACGTAGGTGCTCTTCCACACCGGCCGGCGTTCGTTGGGGCCGGGGCGCCGCCACTGGTAGTGCACCCAGCCGCGGGCCTCGGGATCACCGGCCCGCTCCACCAGCATCCGGCCGAAGGGCTTGTCGCCCATGTCCACCTCGCGGGCCATCAGGCTGCCCTCCTCACTCGGATCCGGCGGGTACACGACCCGGGTGCCATCGGGACGGATCACGAACACGTAACGCTCCCCCTGGAACCAGGGACCGCCCTTCACCCGGAAGGCGGCGAAGGTGGCCTCGCCGTCGCGGGCCACCTGGGCGGCGGCGCTCTCGACGAAGCTCACCAGCTCGCGGGTGGCGGGGGCGGCGTAGCTGCTGGCCGGATCCGGCAGCGGCGCGGCTCCAGCGGCGCTCATGGTGGCCGCAGTGGGGGCGGTGGGGGCCTCCGCCGCTGCCGCGGCGGCTGGCAGGCCGAGCAGCAGCAGGGCGGCGAGGGTGAGGGGAAGATCCCGGCGGGACATGGGCTGGTGAGGAGGACGCAAGGGGCTGGGGGTGAGGAGCGGCCGGCTCAGAGCAGATTGGCCGCCAGTTCGGCCAGCTCGGAGCGCTCTCCCCGCATCAGGGTCACATGGCCGGCAAGGGTCTGCCCCTTGAAGCGCTCCACCAGCCAGGTGAGGCCGTTGCTCTCGGCATCAACATAAGGATTGTCGATCTGATAGGGATCGCCGGTGAACACGATCTTGGTTCCTTCACCGACGCGGGTGACGATCGTCTTGACCTCATGGGGTGTCAGGTTCTGGGCCTCATCCACCACCATGAACTGACGGGGAATCGATCGGCCGCGGATATAGCTGATTGCCTCCACTTCCAGGAGACCCATCCCCTTGAGATCGGCCCAGCTGCTGCGCGGGCCGCGATGGCCGCTGCGCTGGGCGTGGCTGGTGTCTTCACCCCCCAGCAGATAGTCAAGGTTGTCGATGATCGGCTGCATCCAGGGGCCCATCTTCTCCTCGAGATCACCGGGCAGAAAGCCGATGTCCTTGCCGAGGGGAATCACCGGACGGGTGACCAGCAGGCGGTCATAGGTGCGCTCGTCAGCCACCTGGTGCAGGCCCGCCGCCAGGGCCAGCAGCGTCTTACCGGTGCCGGCCTTGCCCACCAGGGTCACCATCGGCACCGCGGCATCGAGCAGCAGATCGAGGGCGAAGGTCTGCTCCCGGTTGCGCGGCTGAATCCGCCCCAGTCGCACCCGAGTGGCCTTCTGCAGCGGCAGCAGGGTGGCGCGCGGACCGTCGAAGCGGGCCAGCAGGGTGTGGTTGGGCTGCAGCTGGTCCACCAGGGTCACCCCTTCGTTGGCCTGGAGCCCACCGCTGGGGAGCCCCGCCTCCGGCAGGTCGGCCAGGGGTAAGCCACCGTCGCCCTTGACCCGATCGATCTGATCGGCACTCACCCACAGTTCGCAGAATCCGGGATAGAGATCCGCCAGATCCACCTTGTCGGTGGTGTAGTCCTGGGCCGTCAGGCCCACCGCGTCGGCCTTGATGCGCAGATTCGTGTCCTTGGTGACCAGCACCACCGGCGGCTGACTGCCCATCACCTCGTGCATGCGCTGCTCGAGCGCCACCGCCAGGATGTTGTTATCGCCGTTGCCGGACTTCAGCTCCGGCGGCAGCTGGGCCAGGGTTTCGCTGCGGCAGAACACCACCTGCAGGGTGCCGCCGCTGACCTCATCGATCGCCACGCCCTCGGCCAGGTTGCCCCGGTTGCGCAGCTCATCGAGCAGCCGCGACACCTGCCGGGCGTTGCGGCCTTTCTCGGAGGGATCGCGCTTGAACCGATCGATCTCCTCGACCACCTCGATCGGAACCACGACGTGGTTGTCCTCGAAGCGGCCGATGGCCTGGGGGTCATGCAGCAGAACGTTGGTGTCGAGAACGAAGATCTTGCGCATGCCAGTGGCCGCTCCGGTGCCATCGGATGGAACCTAGGGCCATCTCTCCATCTACGCTCCGCGCGTTATCGCCCTGTTGGGTTTTCGGGTGCCCCTCTTCGTCTCCTTCCTGCTGGTCCTGCTGCTGCTGTTCGGGCTCACGCTGCTGTGGCTCGAGCTGCGGCACCGTCTGCGGCCCGCCTCGCCGCTTCAGTTGATTCCCGGAACCTTCCAGGTCCGGCGCCGGGCCCAGGGCCTGGAGGTCAACGGCGAGATCACGATCCGAAACCCCCACGGGCGGATGGAGGTGATGGTGCCGGAGATCCGCGTCGAGCCGGTGCTGCTCGGCCGGGCCGACCTGAGCGAGATCCGGACCGTCACCCAGATCACCGCCGTCCACCCCGACGAGGAGGCCCGCCCTGACGGCTACTGGGCGGCTTACATCGTCAAGGGACGCAAGACCACCGGCGTGCGCCTGCGCATCGCGATCAGTGGCCCGGGCGGCGTCGACCTGGAGAGCCTGATCGACACCCTCTGGGTCGACCTGCACTGGGTCAACTACGGCCCCTTCGGCCGACTGCACCGCCGCCATGGCCTGCTGGTCCCGATCCAGAAACCCGAGCCTGTCGATCCGGCCCAGGCCAGCTGGCGCCAGGTGGAGGACACCGCGGTGCTGCCGATCCGCACCCATCTACTGGGGGTGCTCGACGATCCGATTGAGGTCCTGCGGCGGTACTGCGGCCACCTGATCCAGCCCGGCGACACCCTGACCATCGGCGAGACGCCGCTGGCGGTGATCCAGGGCCGCTACCACCACCCCTCCACGGTCGAGCCCTCGATGCTGGCCAGGCTGCTCTGCCGGGTGTTCCATCCCACCAGCAGCCTGGCCACCGCCTGCGGGCTGCAGAGCCTGATCGACATCGTCGGCCCGGCCCGCGTGCTGTGCGCCTGGCTGGCGGGCACCGCCCTGAAGCTGGTGGGCAGCAAGGGGGGCTTCTACCGGCTGGCCGGTGCGCAGGCCCGCCTGATCGATGACATCACCGGCACCACTCCCCCCTACGACCAGACGATCGTGCTGGGGCCCTACGACCCGGAAGGCTTCTGCTGCCAGGCCGCCCGCGAGCTCGGGGTCGAGCTGGCCGTGGTCGACGTCAACGATCTGGGTCGGGTCAAGGTGCTGGCGGGCAGCCCGGGCTGCGACGAGGGGCTGCTGCAGCGCGCCCTGCGCCCCAACCCCGCCGGCAACGCCAACGAGCGCACCCCGCTGGTGCTCGTCCGGCCGGTCTGAAGGGCTGCCTAGGATGGGCATGCTCCGAGAGCCCCGCTCCGTTCCGGGTCGAGCCGTGCCCATGCCTTCGGCGATCACTCCGGCCCCCGCGGCCGCATCGGCCCCGATCGACACCCAGGTCCCCGCTGGGGTGTCCTCCGGTTCCGGCGGCTCCGGCTCCCTGACTGGCGGCAACGGCTCTGCCCCCGCCTCCGAAGCGGCGGGTCGTCCGGCCGCCTGGTGGGTGGAACCCCTGCAGGGCTGGCATCTGCCCCTGCTCGACGATCCCGCCCTGGTGCCGCTCCAGCCCCTGGCCCAGCGGGCCCTGCTGCTGGCCCTGCCCGACCGCCTGATGCGGGCCGTGCTGCCACGCCATCCCCTCGTCCCCCAGGTGCTGCTGGCCGTGGGGCGGGACCGCTCCGGCACCACGCCGGTGTTCGGGCTGATCGCCAGCCGCCGCCTCAACCGCAGCGGCAGCTGCTGGCAGATGGAGCATCTTCAGATCAGCCGGCTGGCCACCGATCCACGCCTGGGCCCCGGACGCCGGGCGGTGAGCCTGGCCCTGCTGCGGGAGGCGATCCTGCGCGGGCGTGGCGCCGCCAGCTGGATCGCCACGGTGGATGCCAGCGATTCGGCCCTGCTTGGCGTGCTGCGCGAGCAGGGGTTTCAGCCCCTGCGCTGCGATGCCCTTTGGTGGTGGCAACAGCCCCAGGCCCAGGCCGCTGCAGGGGCCGCTGCCCCGTTGCAGCTGCCGGCCGATCTGCGGCTCCTGCCCCTGAACCGCCGGACCGCCCCGCTGCTCTGGCATCTCGAGCAGGCGGCCTGTCCCGCCCTGCTGCGCCAGCTGCTCGACCGCCGCGTCGAGGATCTGCTCGACCAGAGCCACGGCTGCGGTTGGATGCTGGTCGACGTCAGTCGCAACCAGGCCGTGGCAGGAGTGCGGCGGCTGGAGGCGCATCCGGCGGGCGGTCATCGGATCGAATTCAGCGTCTATCCGGGCTGGGAGCACCTGCTGGGCCCGGCGACCGAGCTGCTGCTGCAGCGGATGGGCCAGACGTCCGGGGAGGGACTCTGGATCCAGTCGGAGGTGGATAACCAGGGCCGTGCCGCCTGGCTCGAGGCCCTGGGGGCCGCCCGGCGCGGGGAGCAGGTGCTGATGGCCCGCAGCGTCTGGCGCCGGCAGGAGGGGCAGCTGGCCCAGGGCCCGCGCCGGCGGATCGAGGCCATGCTCGAGCAGCTCCAGCCCCGCCGCCAGCCCGTACCCACCCCGGCGGCGCCCCGCTAGGTGGTCCGACCGACACCCTGCTCCGCCCTCGCCCTGGACGTGGGCCGGCGCCGCATCGGCCTGGCGGGCTGCGATCCCCTCGGCATCGTCGTCAGCCCGCTGCCGGCCCTGGCCCGCGGCACCCTGTCGCGGGATCTGGAGCACATCCTGGCGCTGGTGCGGCAGCGTCGGATCGCCGCCCTGGTCATCGGCCTGCCCCTGGATGCCGATCAGCAACCGACGACCCAGGCCCGGCACTGCCGGCGATACGGCCTGCAGCTGGCCAGGGCACTGGCCGCCGCCGGCTCGCCCCTGCCCGTGGCCTGGGTGAACGAGCACACCAGCACCTGGGCCGCCGGTGAGCGCCACGGCCTGCACGGCGACCGCAGCGGACGACTGGACAGTGCCGCCGCCGCCCTGCTGCTGGAACAATGGCTGCAGGACGGTCCGTGCCCGGCTCCGGTCGCCGATCCACCCTGAGTTCCCCCACCTGGCTTTCATGAGCGCCGATTCACCCACCCTGCCGGGCTCCGGAGAGGTTCCCACCGTTCTGGTGCGCGACACCCACGGCCGCCGACTGCTGTGCTTCCTCGAGGAGCTGATCCCCCTCGATGGCCATGACTACGCCCTGCTCACCCCGGTGGACACCCCGGTCTGCCTGTTCCGGCTGCGCGGCGACGCCGACCCGGAACTGATCGAGACCCTGGAGGCCAGCGAGCCGATTCTGTCGGTGGCCGACGTCGTGCTCCAGGAACACGACCTCACCCTGATCCGCTCCGCCGTCACCCTCACGGTGAGCGGGGAACTGGATGAACCCGACCCGGATGACCTCGACGAGGAGGAGGCCGGCGATGAGGACAGCGAAACCTACGAGCTGTTGGTGAGCTTCATGGCCAACGAGCAGGAATACGGCCTCTACATCCCCCTCGATCCCTTCTTCGTGGTCGCCAGGCTGGAGAACGGCGAGGCGGTGCTGGTGGAGGGCGAGGAGTTCGAACGGGTTCAGCCCCGGATCGAGGCCGAGCTCGAGGAGCGGGAGAGCGAGGGCTGATGCTGGCGAGCGAGCTGCTGATCCCCGACTGGATGCCGGGCACCACCATGGCCCACCTCCCCCTGCAGACACTGCTGGAACGGGGCATCCGCGGACTGGTGCTGGATGTGGACCGGACCCTGCTGCCGCGGCGGTCGACCACCCTGCCGGAACCGGTGGAACAGTGGCTGCGCCACGCCAGCGACCTGTTGCCGATCCACCTGCTCAGCAACAACCCCTCGCGCCAGCGCATCGGCGCCGTCGCCCACCAGCTGGGCGTGCCCTACACCACCAGCGCCGGCAAGCCTCGGCGCAGCGCCCTGCGCCGGGTGATCGAGGAGATGGGGCTGCCCGCACCCCAGGTCGCCCTGGCCGGAGACCGGGTGTTCACCGACGTGCTGGCCGGCAACCGGCTGGGGGTCTACACGGTGCTGGTGAAACCGATCGATGCCCTGGGCAATCCCTGCCAGCGGGATCGGCTGCAGCACTTCGAACTGCGCATGGCCCGCTGGATCGGCGGTGCCTGGGGCTGATGGGACGCCGTCGCGTGATCAAGGTGGGCACCAGCCTGCTGCGGGGAGACTCCGAACGCCCCACGGCGGCGGTGATCGCCGATCTGGCGGCGACCATGGCCCGCCAGCAGCGGTTGGGTGACAGCCTCGCCCTGGTCACCAGCGGCGCCGTCGGGCTCGGCTGCGGGGTGCTCGAGCTGGAGCGCCGCCCCAGCGAGGTGGTGGCCCTGCAGGCCGCCGCCGCCGTGGGCCAGGGGCGGTTGATGGCCCTCTACCAGGACGCTTTCGCCGTGCGCGGGCTGGCGGTGGCCCAGGTGCTGCTCACCCGCGGCGATCTGGCCTCGCGCCGCCGCTACCGCAACGCCGCCCGCACCCTCGAGCAGCTGCTGACCTGGGGGGTGGTGCCTGTGGTCAACGAGAACGACACCCTGGCCACCGACGAGCTGCGCTTCGGCGACAACGACACCCTCTCGGCGCTGGTGGCCGTGGCGATCGGAGCCGATGAGCTGATCCTGCTCACCGACGTCGACCGCCTCTACTCCGGTGACCCCCGCACCGACGCCGAGGCCAGGCCGATCGCTGAGGTGCGCGATCTGGAGGAGCTGGAGCGCCTGGCCTCGGGTGCCGGCGGCGGCGGCCGCTGGGGCACCGGCGGCATGACCACCAAGATGGCGGCGGCGCGGATCGCCACCACCAGCGGCATCACGGTCCGCCTGGCCGACGGCCGGGATCCGGCGGTGCTGGCCGCCCTGTTCGCCGGTGAGGCGGTGGGCACCCTGTTTCACCCGAGCCGACGGCCCCTGCCCGATCGGAAGGGATGGCTGGCCCACGCCCTGCTGCCCAAGGGCAGCCTGCGGGTGGACCCCGGTGCCGAACGGGCTCTGCTCGAGCGCGGCGCCTCGCTGCTGGCGGTGGGCATCGCCGCCGTGGAGGGTCACTTCCAACGGCGCGAACCGGTGCGTCTGCTCAGCTCCGATGGGCGCGAACTGGGACGGGGACTCTGCGGCCTCAGCAGCGAGGAGCTGCGGGGGATCCTCGGCCTCAGCAGCGAGGAGATGCGGCGGCGGCTCGGCAACGTCGACGCTGCGGTGGTGCATCGCGACGAACTGGTGCTCACCCTGCCCCGCCCCCCATCGGCTCCCGGGGCCTGAGCCGGCAGGGAACGAACGGAGTGGAGCACCGTCCTGGCGTGGCGTAACTCCGAGGCCTGGCTCGGCGGCATGGCTCCGAGGCATGACGGCCCAGCGTGACCGGATGGCCTGGCGGCGAGGAGACGCGGCACGGCAGGGTCAAGACGCGGCGTGGCGGGGTCGTATGGCGGGATAAAGCGCGGCATGGCGGGGTGGGCGAGCGATCTCCGATCGCCCCTACGATCCGCTCAACGCCGAACCCTGGAGATGCGCTTCAGCACCCTGCTCACCCATCTCGGCGAGGTCGATGACGCGACCAGCCGGGACCTCCAGTCCGATCCGGAGCTGGCGGGTGCAGCGGCGCTGGATCGGGCCACGGCCGGCCAGCTGGCTTTTCTTGAGCCCGGTAACGCCCTGGCGGCGGCCCTCGGGGCCACCGGCGCCTCGGCCCTGCTGATCCCCCGCGACGACGCGCTGCAGCGACAGGCCACGGCCCAGGGCATCGCCTGGGTGGCCCTCAGGGATCCGCGCCTGGCCTTCGCCGAGGCCCTGGACGCCCTGCATCCCCGGCAGCGGCCCCAACCGGGCCAGCACGCCAGCGCCGTGGTCGACCCAGCCGCCCGGCTCGGCGAGCGGGTGCACCTGGGAGCCCACGTGGTGGTCGGGGCGGACAGCGTGGTGGGGGCCGACTGCGTGCTGCACCCCGGTGTGGTGCTCTACGACGATGTCGAGCTGGCCGAGGGCTGCGAGATCCACGCCGGGGCCGTGCTGCATCCCGGCAGCCGCCTGGGCCGGGGCTGTGTGGTGCACTCCAACGCCGTGATCGGCTCGGAGGGCTTCGGCTTCGTGCCCACCGCCTCCGGCTGGCGCAAGATGCCCCAGACCGGTCTGGTGGTGCTCGAGGACGGGGTCGAGGTGGGCTGCGGCAGCGCCATCGACCGGCCCTCGGTGGGCGAGACCCGGATCGGGGCCGGCACCAAGATCGACAACCTGGTTCACATCGGCCACGGGGTGACCACCGGGCGCGGCTGCGCCCTGGCGGCCCAGGTCGGCATCGCCGGCGGCGCCCGCCTGGGCAACGGCGTGATCCTGGCGGGTCAGGTGGGGCTCGCCAACAAGGCGGTGATGGGCGATCGTTCGATCGCTTCCTCGAAATCCGGCATCCACGGCGAGGTGGCCGCCGGAGAGGTGGTGAGCGGCTACCCCGCGATCCCGAACCGGCTCTGGCTGCGCTGCTCGGCCGCCTTCAACAAGCTGCCGGAGATGGCCCGCACCCTGCGCCGGCTGAGCTCCGATCCGGGCTGACCAGGCTGCAGGCGAGCCGGTAGTCTCGCGGCGCTGCCTGTCCCGCCCGATGACCACCCACCGGATCACCCTGCTCCCCGGCGATGGCATCGGTCCGGAGATCACGGCGGTGGCCCGCCGGCTGCTGGATGCGGTGGCCCAGCGCCACGGCTTCTCCCTGAGCTACGACGAGCGGCCGATCGGCGCCGCCGCCATCGACGCCTGCGGCGAACCCCTGCCCGCCGCCACCCTCGAGGCCTGCCGCGCCGCCGATGCGGTGCTGCTGGCGGCGATCGGCGACCCACGCTGCGACAGCCTGCCCCGGGAACAGCGCCCCGAAACCGGCCTGCTGGCCCTTCGCTCGGGTCTGGGGCTGTTCGCCAACCTGCGACCGGTGCGCATCATCCCGGCCCTGATCGAGGCCAGCAGCCTAAAGCGCGAGGTGATCGAGAACGTCGATCTGCTGGTGGTGCGCGAGCTGATCGGCGGGGTGTACTTCGGTACCCCCAAGGGCCGGATCGAGGCCGAGGGGCGGGTGCGGGCCTTCAACACGATGGCCTACTTCGACGACGAGGTGGACCGCATCGCCAGGGTCGGCTTCCGGCTCGCCCGCGAGCGCCAGGGCCGGCTCTGCTCGGTCGACAAGGCCAACGTGCTCGATGTCAGCCAGCTGTGGCGCGATCGGGTCGAGGCCATCCACGCCGAATTCCCGGAGGTGGAGCTGAGCCACATGTACGTCGACAACGCAGCCATGCAGCTGGTGCGCGCCCCGCGCCAGTTCGACGTGCTGCTGACCAGCAACCTGTTCGGCGACATCCTCAGCGACGAGGCGGCGATGCTCACCGGCTCGATCGGCATGCTGCCCTCGGCCTCCCTGGGCGCCGATGGCCCCGGCCTGTTCGAGCCGGTACACGGCTCCGCCCCCGACATCGCCGGCCAGGACAAGGCCAACCCGATGGCGATGGTGCTCTCGGCGGCGATGCTGCTGCGGGTGGGGCTGCAGCAGGACGCCGCCGCCACCGACCTGGAGACGGCGGTGGACCGGGTGCTGGAGGCAGGCTTCCGCACCGGTGACCTGATGGCCGACGGCTGCACGCCCCTGGGCTGCCGCGCCATGGGCGAGAAGCTGCTCGAGGCGCTGCCGGCCTGATCCGGCCGGCGCCGGACCCGCCATCTGCGAAACTCGTCGGGCGTTATTCCCCCTGCGTCGATGTCGAAGCGTCACCCGGTCGTGGCCGTCACCGGTTCCTCCGGTGCAGGGACCAGCACTGTCAAGCGCGCCTTCGAGCACATCTTCGCCCGGGAGGGCATCCGGCCCGCGGTGGTGGAGGGAGACAGCTACCACCGCTACGAGCGTGGCCCGATGAAGGAGGCCATGGCCGCCGCCCTGGCCAAGGGGGAAAACTTCTCCCACTTCGGCCCCGAGGCCAACCTGTTCGACAAGCTGGAGGAGCTGTTCCGCACCTACGGCGAGACCGGCGGCGGCGAAAAGCGCTACTACCTGCATTCGGTCGAGGAGGCTGCCGATCACAACGGCCGCCTGGGCACAAGCCTCGAACCCGGCCAGTTCACCCCCTGGGAGGCCATCCCAGTCGGCACCGACCTGCTCTTCTACGAGGGTCTGCACGGTGGTGTCGCCGGTGACGGCTACGACGTGGCCGCCCTCGCCGACCTCCTGGTGGGCGTGGTGCCGATCACCAACCTGGAATGGATCCAGAAGATTTCCCGCGACAACGCGGAGCGCGGCTACTCCGCCGAGGCCACGGTGGACACGATCCTGCGCCGGATGCCGGACTACATCAACCACATCTGCCCCCAGTTCAGCCGCACCGACATCAACTTCCAGCGGGTTCCGACGGTGGACACCTCGAACCCCTTCATGATTCGCAACATCCCGACGCCGGATGAGTCGTTCGTGATCATCCACTTCCGCAAGGGAGCCCGCGAGAAGTGGGGGATCGACTTCACCTACCTGCTCGACATGATCCACGACTCCTTCATGTCCAGCCCCACCTCGATCGTTGTCAACGGCGGCAAGATGGGCTTTGCCATGGAGCTGATTCTCACCCCGATCATCCACCGCATGATCGAAGAGAAGAAGAAGCTGGGCTGAGTTCAGCCGCCCAGCTGGCCGACACCTACAGTGGGGCCAGATGAGTCGGTGATGGATGTCACCGAGGCCCCATCGTCCGTGCCGCCGCCGACAACAGCCCCTCCTTCCGGATCCGTGGTGCCGGACGCAAGGCAGGGGTGTCGGCGGCAAATCGTGGTGGTCTGCAGGACCCTTTCTCCAGCCTGCGCCTCGATCGCATCGACAGCCGTGAGCTGCTGCGGGATGCGCGGTTGATCTATTTCCGCTTCCTCGAGAGCGGCTACGGCCCCGGCGATCCGCTCGGGGTCGTGATCAGCGGGGGCGACACCGCCGCCGGCAGGGTTGTCTTCGAGCCTCCCGTGCTGCTTCCGGAGGAATGTTTCGTACCGCTCGACTGGCTGCGCCTGCGCCAGGGCTCCCGCAGCCGCACCACCAGGGGAGCGAGTCCCCGCACCACCTCCACCCTGGGCACCACTTCCCTCCGCTCCGCCACCACGGTCCGGGCCGCCGGCGATGTCTGATTCCCTCTACGCCAACCTGCTCTCCTTTTCGCCGGCGTCGCTGGCTATCCCCAGCCTGGTGCTGGGCGCCTGCCTGGGCAGCTTTCTCAATGTGGTGGCCTGGCGCCTGCCGCGGGATCAGTCGATCGTCACCCCACCAAGCCGCTGCCCCCGCTGCGGCACCCGTCTGCGCTGGCACGACAACGTGCCGATTCTCGGCTGGTTGCTGCTGAGGGGCCGCTGCCGGCACTGCCGCACCCCCATCCCCCTGCGCTACCCGGCGGTGGAGCTGCTCACAGCGGGTCTGTGGGTGGCCATGCTCGGCGCCCGCCCCGAGGCGATGGGCAGCGCCCCCAATCCCTGGCTGCTGCTGCTGGCGGGCTGGATCCTGGTCTGCTGGCTGATCCCGCTGGTCCTTGTCGATCTGGAGCGGATGCTCCTGCCCGAACCCCTCTGCCGCTGGGGGCTGATCACCGGCCTGGTGGTCACCGCCGTGATCGGTGGTCTGCAGGGGGAGGTGGCCCTGCGCAGCCTGTTGCTCTCCCACCTCACCGCGGCGGCAGCGGGTCTGCTCGGCTTCGAGGCCCTGGCGCTGTTCGGCCGCTGGCTGGTGGGGCGTGAGGCGATGGGGCAGGGGGACGGGCGGCTGGCGGCCCTGATCGGGGCCTGGCTCGGCCCGCTCGGCCTGGCCACCACGGTGGCGCTGGCGGTGTTCGGCGGGGCGGTCATCGGGGGATTTGCCCGCGTGACCGGTCGACTGGGACCGAAACAGCCCTTCCCCTTCGGCCCCTTCCTCGCCGCCGCCGCTCTGGTGGTCTGGATCGGCGGCGAGGGACCCTGGATCGTGCTGGCCGGAGTGGATCACCTGCTGCCCCCCAGCCTTTAATGGGGAGGTCCTGACCCCGCCGCGGCGGGTAGCCCATGTCCCTGTTCGACTGGTTCGCGGATCGCCGCAAGAACGCCCCGGTGGTCCGCCACAGCCAGGGGCCCGATGCCGAAGAGGGTGACGGGCTCTGGAGCAAGTGTCCGGAGTGCGCCCAGGTCGTCTACCGCAAGGACCTGATCGCCAACGCCAGCGTCTGCAAGGGCTGCGGTCACCACAACCGGATCGACAGCTCCGAGCGGATCCGGCTGCTGTCTGATGAGGGCAGCTTTGAGCCCCTCGACAGCGAGCTCTCCCCCACCGATCCCCTGGCGTTCAAGGACCGGCGCAGTTACGCCGATCGGCTGCGCGACAGCCAGCAGACCACCGGCCTGCGGGATGCGGTGGTGACGGGGCTGTGCCGGCTGGAGGGCCTGCCGCTGGCCCTGGGTGTGATGGATTTCCGCTTCATGGGCGGCTCGATGGGATCGGTCGTGGGCGAGAAGCTCACCCGCCTGATCGAAGAGGGCACCGCCCGCCGCATGCCGGTGCTGATCGTCTGCGCCTCCGGCGGCGCCCGCATGCAGGAGGGCATGCTCAGCCTGATGCAGATGGCCAAGATCTCCGGAGCCCTGGAGCGGCACCGCCAGGCCGGCCTGCTCTACATCCCGCTGCTCACCCACCCCACCACCGGCGGCGTCACGGCCAGTTTCGCGATGCTGGGGGATCTGATCCTGGCGGAGCCGAAGGCCCTGATCGGATTCGCCGGCCGCCGGGTGATCGAGCAGACCCTGCGCGAGAAGCTTCCCGACGGCTTCCAGACGGCCGAATACCTTCAGGACCATGGCTTTGTCGATGCCATCGTGCCGCGCACCGAACTGCGCGCCACCCTGTCCAGCCTGCTGCGGCTGCACGGGGCCGTGCCGGCGCCCCGGCCCGTGGCCTCGTGAGCCGGCCTCGCTGCGATGGCCCCGGCCGGCGACTGAGGGCTCTGCTGGGGGCGCTGCTGAGCCTCGGGCTACTGCTCATCCATCCCACCGCCATGCAGGCCGGCCCGGTGGAGTGGCATGAGGTGCCTGCAACCACCGAAGGGCGCCAGTGGTGGGATTCGGGCAGCCTGCGCCTCGATCGCCAGGGCCATCTGTCGGTGCTCAGCCGCTTCCAGCCGGCGCCACCAGCAGACGTGGACGGGGCGGAGGAGGAGAAACCGGCCGGCGGCAGCCTCTACGTCATGCAGATCGACTGCGATCAGAGTCTGTACCGTGACACCTCGGTGAACGGCCTTCCCCGCTGGAACCCCGACTGGCTGCCCGTAGCCGGTGACGGGCTCAGCGCCGCTGTCCTCCGCGAGGCCTGCGCGGCGGCAACCGCCCTGGCGGGCCGCTGATCGCCCCCCTCGAGCCCCCATGCCAAAGTCCTCCCTGCGCGTCGCCGTCGCCGGCCTCGGCTTCGGTGAGAAGGTCCACCTGAGCGCCCTGGCCGACTGCCCCGAGACCGAACCGGTCGCCCTGTGGCATCCGCGTCAGGAGCGGCTGGAGCAGGCGCAGCGCAGCAGCGGCCTGCCGGGCTTCACCCGTTTCGACGACCTGCTGGCCGATCCCGGCATCGATGCGGTGGTGATCGCCACACCACCGGCGCCGCGCTTCGGCCTGGCGCGCGCGGCCCTGGAGGCCGGCAAGCACCTGCTGCTCGAGAAGCCGGTGGCCCTCAAGGCCGCGGAAGTGGAGGAGCTGCAACGCCTGGCCCTGCGCCTGGGCCGCACCGTGGCCGTCGACTTTGAATACCGGGCCGTGCCTCAGTTCCAGCAGCTGGCCGCTCTGCTTGCGCAGGGAGCGCTCGGCGATCCGTGGCTCGTGAAACTCGACTGGCTGATGAGCAGCCGGGCCGACGCCAGCCGCCCCTGGACCTGGTACTCCAGCGCCGCCGAGGGAGGCGGGGTGCTCGGCGCCCTGGGCACCCATGCCTTCGACATGCTGCATTGGCTTGTCGGTCCCACCCTCTCCCTGCGCTCCCAGCTGTCCACGGCGATCCCCGAACGGCCCCTGCCGCAGGGGGGCATGGCCACCGTGGACGCGGAAGACATCGCCCTGATCCAGATGGAGCTGATGCCCCATGGCCAGCGGCCGGTGCCGGCCCAGGTCAGCCTGGCCTCGGTGACGCGCCAGGGCAGGGGGTGCTGGCTGGAGCTGCATGGCAGCGACGCCACCCTGGTGCTGGGGTCCTCCAACCAGGCCGACTACGTCCACGGCTTCCAGTTGTGGATGGGGCGCCCGGGGGAGCCCCTGCGGCCGCTGGCGGCCGACCCCGCCCTGGGCTTTCCGCGCACCTGGGAGGACGGCCGCATCGCCCCGGTGCGCCGGCTGATGGGCTGGTGGGCTGAGGCGATCCGCGAGGGGCGACCGATGGTTCCTGGCCTGGCGGAAGCGGCAAGCAGTCAGCACTGCTGCGACCTGGCCCGCACCGGCGGGGGACAGCTCCCGACCTGAACGGATTCCCGTATCACAGAGAACATCTGCGACGAGTAGCAATCGCTACCATTTCCCCATCGTTGGCCGAAGCAGGGACGCCCCTGCTCCGGTGGAAGTAGGGGATTCCCCGAAGCAACGCGCCATCCAGCCCGGCGCCCTTGGCTCCGGGATGTCCAACAGGAGGCACCAATGACCATCACCACCGCCAGACAGATGGCACGCCAGGCGGAGGAAGCCCGGCGCGCCGCGCGCCAGGAGGCCTACAGCGTCCTGGCCCTGCGCCGCCAGCATCTGATCGACTGACGGGCCGCCAAGCCGGGACCCGTCGGTCCCACCCCGGCCCCGCCCTACCCCGGGCGGGGCCTTTCGCTGACAGGGCATCCCCTAAACTCGCCGCCAGGCTCGGTCCGTCACGGTCCGTCACCCGGTCGCCCGTCGACCCCTGTCCCCACCCCACGAGGTTTCCCCATGGCGCTCGTTCCGCTTCGGCTGCTGCTCGACCACGCCGCCGAGAACGGCTACGGCATCCCTGCCTTCAACGTGAACAACCTGGAGCAGGTGCAGTCGATCATGGAGGCGGCCTACGAGACCGACTCCCCGGTGATCCTGCAGGCCTCCCGCGGCGCCCGTCAGTACGCCGGTGAAAGCTTCCTGCGCCACCTGATCCTGGCCGCGGTGGAAACCTATCCCGACATCCCGGTGGTCATGCACCAGGACCACGGCAACAGCCCCGCCACCTGCTACGGCGCCGCCGCCAACGGCTTCACCTCGGTGATGATGGATGGCTCGCTGATGGCCGACGCCAAGACCCCGGCCAGCTACGAGTACAACGTGGCCGTCACCAAGGAAGTGGTGGATGTGGCCCACGCCATCGGCGTGAGCGTGGAAGGTGAGCTGGGTTGCCTGGGCTCCCTGGAGACCGGCATGGGTGAGGCCGAGGACGGCCACGGCTTCGAGGGCAAGCTCGACCACAGCCAGCTGCTGACCGACCCCGCGGAGGCCGCCGACTTCGTGGCCAAGACCAAGGTCGATGCCCTGGCGATCGCCATCGGCACCAGCCACGGCGCCTACAAGTTCACCCGCAAGCCCACCGGTGAAGTGCTGGCCATCAGCCGCATCGCCGAAATCCACAAGGCCATCCCCAACACCCACCTGGTGATGCACGGCTCCTCCTCGGTGCCCCAGGAGTGGCTGGACATGATCAACAAGTACGGCGGTGCCATTCCCGAGACCTACGGTGTGCCCGTGGAAGAGATCCAGGAAGGCATCCGCAACGGCGTGCGCAAGGTGAACATCGACACCGACAACCGCCTGGCCTTCACCGCCGCCATCCGTGAGGCCGCTGCCAAGGATCCCGCCAACTTCGACCCCCGCCACTTCAACAAGCCGGCCCGGGCCTACATGAAGCAGGTCTGCCTGGATCGCTACCAGCAGTTCTGGTGTGCTGGCAACGCCAGCAAGATCAAGCAGCGCGACATCAACTACTACGCCGCTCTCTACGCCAAGGGCGAACTGGATCCCAAGACCGCCGTGGCGGCCTGAGCTGTCGGCTCTCCAGGCTCAGCCCCTGATGCGGGTTGAGCCCCCGATCACAAGGGCCCCTCGGGGCCCTTTTTTCATTGGAGCGATGGCTGACATGGGCTGCATCCGCGGCGCTAACGAAAGAAGCCACGTATGCCCTTGAACACCCCCAGTCCGCGGCGGAAATTGCTGATCAGCTTGTTGATGTTGTCAATGGTGTCCTGCTTGTCCGGCGGTGATGGCGGGACATCAGCCAGCGCAAGATCCGGGGCAGGCGCGTTGTCAGCACGAAGGCCCAGATCGAGGCCTGATTGGGGCGCTTGATCGATGAAGGCATTGATCGGGATCCCGAAACTGAGGCCCGGCTCAGCCGGAGGCTGCCCGATCCCCGATCGCTCGAGCTGCGGATCCACCGCTTCAGAGCCGGAACGCGCATGGATGCCGACGACCCGCCCGGCCGCATCGAGGAGGGGCCCTCCAGCCATGCCCGTCAGCGTGGCACTGGTGTAGACCAACGCGAGGCCATCGGCCAGCGGCGGCTCCAACCTTGCTGACAGCTGTCCAGCTGTGAACTGACGGATTCGCCTGCGGATCGAAGGACCGGGATTGGGCCAACCCGACACGAAGACAGTGGCCCCGGGCCTGAGAGTGTCTGAATTGGCCAAATGAGCGACGCCATAGTTCGCCCGACTGCGGAAGCTCAAGACCGCCAATTGCAGAGCAGGAATCACCTTAACCTGTTGATACTCAGGCAGGTGAGAGGTCTTGTCAGCCGTGATGATCTGATAGCGATCTCCAGCACGCACAACCTGCTTCCGCGTCAGAACAAAATAGCGATCACCATCACGGGCGACAATCAGACCGGAGCCGGGGTTGGCACCCTGGATCAGGACAGTGATCTGCCGCGCCGTGTCGTTCAGCTCCTTCCCACTGGCGGCCAGCAGCGAAGCCGGCCGCAGGATGGGTGAGGCCAGGGCAACGGCCAGGCCGGCCGTCAACCCGGCCAGAGACCCGCAGGCTCTGACACTGCCGGAGGGAGAACTGAGCCTCAGCATCGGCGGATGTTGGTCGATTTCAGGATAGGGAGAGATTCGATCTCAGACCTATGGAGGCATTGGTGGGCCCGGACCCCTGCAGCCACAGCCCCTTCAGCCACAACTGTGAGGCCGCAACCTCTACAGCCACGACCACACTCCACCGCGCTGCCATCGATCGGAGTGGTCTCCGGGGTGACCAGGCTGCGGTACCGAGGCGGCGAGTCAGGGTGTGGCAGGGGCCCCCGGCAGCGGAGCATCCGCCTCTGCAGGCACTGCTGCAGCGGGAGCCGAGGTCTGGGCCGTCAGCCGGGCCAGGGCATCCTTGAGGTTGCGCTCCATCACAAAGCGGGTGCCGTCGGTGACCACCACCCGCACCAGGGTGGGCAGGTCGTTGCCCTTTGACTGCAGGTAGACCGGCTCGACATAGAGCAGGCCCGAACCCACCGGCAGCACCAGCATGTTCCCCCGAAACAGCCGCGAACCGAGCCGGTTCCAGAGGCCGAACTGATAGCTGATCGTCGGATCCTGATCGATCAGGGCCGAGACCTGCTGGGGGCCGAGCAGCAGCCGTTGCTGAGGGAAGCGCACCAGCAGCAGCTCGCCGTAATGCGGCGTGTCATTGCGGGCGGCGAGCCAGCCCACCAGGTTGGTGCGCTTCAGCGGTGCGAAGGGCAGCAGCAGCACAAACTCCGGTCGGCTCTGGCCGGGGAGCTGCAGAGTCAGGTGATAAGGCCGCACCTGGGCATTGCTGTTCCCGTAGATCTCGTAGGGCACCGACCAGACGTCGTCACCGTTGTAGAAGGTGCGCACATCGGTGACGTGGTAGCGCAACAGCCGCTCCGACTGGATCGTGAACTGGCTCTGGGGCACCCGGATGTGGCGCAGCAGCTCCTGTGGCATCGAGGCCAGGGGACGGAACAGTTCCGGGAAGGCCCGCTGCCAGGTGCGCAGCACCGGATCGGTGTGATCACTCACATAGAGCCAGACCTGACCGTCATGCGCATCGACCACCGCCTTGACCGGATTGCGGAAATAGCGCAGACCCTGGGGATTGGGATCGCTGTACGGATAGGAGCGGCTGATGGTGAAGCCATCCAGCATCCAGTACTGATGCTGATCCGTCCGATAGCCGTCCCTGGCGCTGACCCGGGCGGTGACCAGATAGGGCTCGCTCTCGAAGTGCAGAAACGGGGCCAGGGTCTTGAGACGCTGGTTCACCTGACGGCGCAGCAGCAGCAGCGAACGGGGGGTGAAGGAGCCTGAAAACAGAACCCGCGGCTCCCTCAGATAGATGGCGGCACAGAAGCGCTGCCAGGCCGTAGCCAGGGGAACGCCGCGGCTGCCGTCGTAGTGGGTGTAGACATTGAGTTCACCATCGGGGTAAGCGAACTCCTCGACCCTGGTCGGAGCGATGGCATAGGGGGCCAGGGCCGAGGCGTAGTAGAGGCTGGGCCGCCCCACCGGCAGGGCGGCCCGGGCCTCCGCATCGGTGACGCCCAGCTGGGGGATGCCCTGCACCCGGCCACTCCGACCGAGGTCCTTGACGAAGAACAGGGGCAGCCCGTCGGGGCCGCTGACGTTCACCGGGGAGACGGTGAAACCATGGCCATGGGTGAACACCAGATGGCGATTCAGCCAGGTGCGGGAGCCACGGGGCAGGGCGTTGCTGTCCAGCTCGCGGGCCGAGATCAGGACCTGGCGGCTCTCCTTTCTGCCGGCCTGATCCCGCAGGGGATAGCGGTCGACAGCCGCCGAGGAGAAGCGGTAGTAGAGCCGCAGCTGCTGCAGCTGCCGGTTCGCCGCCAGCAGCGGCTGACTGTCCCAGAGCCGGATGTTGTCCAGGGTGCCGGGGGCCTGGGCCAGGTCCTCGGCGGAGATCGCCTGGCGGGGCTGCAGGGTGATCGCCCGCACGCGCTCGAGGCCAAAGGCACGGCGGGTACCGAGGATGGTTCGCCGGAGGTAGGGCGTTTCCACCGCCAGCTCCCGGGGCTGCACCCAGAGCCGCTGCACCAGCGGCGCCACCAGCCACTCGGTCAAAGGAACCAGCAGGGCAGTGACGGTGAGGGGAGTCAGCAGACCGCGCCGCAGCCAGCCGCGGGGCATGGGAATGAGCAGTCCGACGGTGGTCAGCAGCAGCAGCAACGCCAGCAGGAGGCGCAGCGGCAGGCGGACGTGCAGATCGACAAAGCCAGCGCCGGCGGCGATGCCGCTGCCCTCGACCATCAGATCAAAGGGAGCGAGGGCCAGCTGCAGCACGCCAACTATGGCCAGGAAGGCCAGCTGGGGTCGCAGAACCCGCTGCTGGGCCCGGCTCAGTCCGGGGAAGGCGCCATCGGAGAGGCTGGTGCCCTCGCTCAGGCAGAGCAACAGGCAGGCCGCCAGGCCGACGATCCCCTGGGCGAGCATCACGCTGAACAAGAGGCGCAGGGCGGGCAGCTGCAGAACGGTGAAGGACAGATCCAGCCCCACCAGCGGATCGCGTTCGCCGAAGGGGGCCGCCAGCAGGGCGGGCAACCACAGACTCCAGCCACGGGCCAGGGCGGTGGCCGAGGCGCCCAGGGCCGCCGCCAGCGTGATGCGCAGGGTGGTGAGCGGCCAGAGCAGCAGGGGCAGCCCGAGCACGGCGGCCAGGGCCAGTGGCAGCAGCGGCGGCAGATCGCGCAGCACCGTCAGGCCGGTGATGACGTGGCCTCCGAAGGGAGCGGCGATCAGGTCTTCGGCCTGCAGCAGCAGGTAGGACAGCCCGACCACCAGCAGCAGCAGCCAGCCGAGCAGGGCCAGCAGCAACCAGCGGCCACGCAGGCGCAGCAGCGGCTCGGAGGGGAGCGGCTTGGCGGTCGCCTCCTGGCGCAGCCGCCAGCAGCGCTGCAGCTGCTGCAGCTGGAGGAGCGAGCCCACGCCGAACACCAGCGTGAAGCCCAGCACCTGCAGCACCCAACGGCGCAGAAGCAGGGTCTGGAGGCCGAACTGCTGGAACCAGCTGAGTTCGATGGCCATGCGGGCGACCAGCACCAGCCCGGCCAGCAGCGTCGCCAGGACAAGGATGCCGGGCAGAAGCGACCGCCAGGGGCGGCGGGGCGGGGAGGGGGAGGCGCTCACGGCCCGAGCGTAGGCAGAGCAGGGCCCGGGACAAGGGCTGGCCGCCCGCCGGAACGCTCGCCTGAATATCCCGACCTCGCAGGTCGTCTTTAAAGATCGGCGGCCTGTGCCACTGATAGCGTCTCTGGACATTCTGGGCGTGCCCGTGACCGCGACCCTGTCCCGCTCCACCTTCACCGGCCTCAGCTGCAAGGAATGCGGCCACCCCTATGAAGCCGGCGCCCGTCACGTCTGCGAAGACGTCTGCTTCGGTCCGCTGGAGGTCGTCTACGACTACGACGAGATCCGCCGGCGCGTCAGCCGCGCGGCGATCGAGGCCGGGCCCGCTTCGATCTGGCGCTACCGCGACTTCCTGCCGATCGAAGGCGACCCGATCGACGTGGGAACGGGCTTCACCCCCCTGCTGCGCGCCAACCGGCTGGCCCGCCGCCTCGGGCTCAAGAAGCTCTACATCAAGAACGACGGCGTCAACATGCCGACGCTCTCGTTCAAGGACCGGGTGGTCAGCGTGGCCCTGACCCGCGCCCGCGAGCTGGGCTTCAGCACCGTGAGCTGCGCCTCCACCGGCAACCTGGCCAACTCCACCGCGGCGATCGCTGCCCATGCAGGCCTGGAGTGCTGCGTGTTCATCCCCAGCGATCTCGAGCTGGGCAAGGTGCTCGGCACCCTGATCTACAACCCCACCCTGATGGCGGTGAAGGGCAACTACGACCAGGTGAACCGCCTCTGCTCGGAGGTGGCCAACACCTACGGCTGGGGGTTCGTGAACATCAACCTGCGGCCCTATTACTCGGAGGGCTCCAAGACCCTCGGCTATGAGGTGATCGAGCAACTGGGCTGGCAACTGCCCGACCACATCGTGGCGCCCCTGGCCTCAGGCTCGCTGTTCACCAAGATCCGCAAGGGCTTCGACGAGTTCATCAAGGTCGGGCTCGTTGATGAGAAGCCGGTACGCTTCAGCGGCGCCCAGGCCGAGGGCTGCAGCCCGATCGCCCAGGCCTTCGCCGAGGGCCGCGACTTCATCACGCCGGTCAAGCCCAACACCATCGCCAAGTCGATCGCCATCGGCAACCCGGCCGATGGCCCCTATGCCATCGACATCGCCAACCGCACCGGTGGCAGCATCGCCGCCGTCAGCGACACCGAAATCGTCGAAGGCATCCAATTGCTGGCCGAAACGGAGGGAGTCTTCACCGAAACCGCCGGCGGGACCACCATCGCGGTGCTGAAGAAACTGGTGGAGCAGGGTCGCATCGACCCGGAGGAGACCACAGTCGCTTACATCACCGGCAATGGCCTCAAGACCACCGAGGCGGTCTCCTCGGTGATCGGCGAGCCCTTCCTGATCGAAGCCCAGCTCGACAGCTTCCGCTCGGCCTGGGATCGCGCCCAGTCCCTGCATCGCGCCAGCTGGGAGTCGGTGGGCTGACAGCCCTCCGGCACTCCGCCTGTCCCCCAGAATCCTCTTCCGTTTCCGCCCACACATCCACGCCATGGCCGTCCAGGTTCTGATCCCAACCCCCCTGCAGAAATTCACTGCCGATGAGGCCAGCGTCAGCCTGGACGCCAGCAGTGTCGATGAACTTCTGCAGGCCCTGGAAAGCCGTTTTCCCGGCATCCTCGCCCGCCTCTGTGATGAGAACGGCAAACTGCGCCGCTTCCTCAACGTCTATGTGAACAGCGAAGACATTCGCTTTCTCGACAACCAGACGACGGCCCTGAGCGATGGCGATGAAGTCAGCATTGTGCCAGCCGTTGCCGGTGGCTGATCGGATCGATCAGCCGATCTGGTGATCAGGATCAGCGCTTCCGTTCATCCGGTACACCCAGCTCAGGTCAGGAGCCCATAGGGTTTGCCGACCGGATTCATGACCAACCGACGGGACGATCATCGCCATGACCCAGAGCCTGAGCACTGGTGCGACCTCCCACGACTGGCAGGCCGCAGCTGAGATCTACGACTACCGCCAGGCCGCCAATCCGGTGCGGCAGGGTCTGACCGAACCGATCCCCTATCGCCGCTGGCCAGCGGCTCTCCACGGACCGGGGGACACGGCAATCCTGCCGCTCGATCTGAGCGCCGAACTGGGCTGCCCCGCTCCGGCCACCAGCCCTGCCCTGGCCGCTCACTTCATCCGAGTGCGCACCGGCGAGGGCATCAAGGCGGCGGCCCAGGCCACCAGCTCGCTGTTCTACGTGCTGCGGGGCCGCGGGCGGCTGGAGCGGCCCGCCGACGCCGGCAGCGACATCCTCACCCTGGGCTGGGGCCAGGGGGATCTGTTCGTGTTGCCGGCGGGTACCGCCCCCCTGCTCCAGGCGGAGGAGGAGAGCGTTCTCTACTGGGTCCACGACGGCCCTCTGCTCAGTTACCTGGGGGCCGAGCCCAGCCGCCCCCGCTTCCGACCCCTGCATGTGCCGGCCAGCCGGATCGACGCCGAGCTGAGCGCCCTGCAGGCCGATCCCAGCGCCCCCCGCAGCAACCGGATGAGCATTCTGGTGGGCCATGCCGATTTCCCGGCCAGCCGCACGATCAGCCACACGCTCTGGGCGATGGTCGGCCTGGTGCCCGATGGCGCCATCCAGCCGCCCCACCGCCATCAATCGGTGGCGCTGGATCTGATCATCGACTGCGATCCCGGCTGCTACACCCTGGTGGGCACCGAACTCGATGCCCAGGGGCAGATCCGCAACCCAGAGCGGATCGACTGGGAACCCGGTGGAGCCTTCATCACCCCACCCGGCCACTGGCACTCCCACGTCAACGAGAGCGGGCGAACCGCCAGGCTGTTACCGATTCAGGATGCCGGTCTGCACACCCACCTGCGCAGTCTCGACATCCGGTTCGCCGGTGGCCTTTCGAGCCACGGCTGACGGCTGGTGAGGCAGGCGTGCGGGGGGAAGGCCGGGATGGGCCGCCTCCCAGCCCTGCACCGAGGCCCGGAAGCTGTCGCCATCGATCGTCTCCTCGGCGATCAGCCGTTCCACCAGCCGATCCATCAGATCGCGGCGGGGCCGCAGGCCCTCCACCGCAGCCGCCAGGGCATCGCAGGCCAGGGAACGGACCTGTCGGTCGATGCGGGTACCGGTGGTCTGGGAATAGGGCGGTTCGGAGCGGAACCAGTCGCGGCCGAGGAACACCTCCGATCCCTCCCCCTCAAGCGCGAGAGGGCCGAGGTTGGAGAAGCCGTAACGGGTCACCATCTCGCGGCAGATCCGGCTGACCATCTGCAGATCGCCCGAGGCACCCTGGGTGACCTCACTGGGGCCGAAGACCACCAGTTCCGCCGCCCGACCACCCAGCACCACCACCAGCCTGGCCAGCAGATAGGCGCGGCTGATCAGGCCTGAATCAAGAATGTCCTCGTCGGGAACCGTGCGGGCGAAACCACCGACGCCGCCGGCCCTCGGCAGCAGAGTCACCTTGTCGAGGCGATCGGCGTGGGGCACCAGGCAGGTGAGCAGGGCGTGGCCCACCTCGTGATAAGCGATCAGACGCTTCTTGGCGGAATCCTGCAGGGGCGCGGCGGTGAGGCCCATGGTGATGCGCTCGAGGGCATCACCGATCGCCTGGTCGTCGATCTCGTGCTGCTGGCGCCGGGCCGTGAGGATCGCCGCCTCATTGAGCAGATTGGCCAGATCGGCACCGGAGAATCCCGGGGTCCGTGCAGCCCAGTCGGACAGGGAGACAGTGGAAGCCAGGGGGCGGCTGCGGGCATGCACCCCGAGGATGTCTTCACGACCGCGCCGGTCGGGCAGGTCGACGCTGATGCGGCGGTCGAAGCGACCGGGTCGCATCAGTGCCGCATCGAGCACATCGGGTCGGTTGGTGGCGGCCAGCAGGATCACCCCGGAATTCTCCTCAAAGCCATCCATCTCGGTGAGCAGCTGGTTGAGGGTCTGCTCACGCTCGTCATTGCCGCCGCCGATGCCCGCCCCACGCTGGCGACCCACCGCGTCGATCTCATCGATGAAGATGATGCAGGGCGCCTTCGCCTTGGCCTTGCGGAACAGATCACGCACGCGGCTAGCGCCGACGCCGACGAACAGTTCGACGAACTCGGAGGCGGCCATCGAGAAGAAGGGAACTCCCGCCTCGCCAGCGATCGCACGGGCCAGCAGCGTCTTGCCGGTACCGGGGGGGCCCACCAGAAGCACCCCCTTGGGAATTCTGGCGCCCACCGAGGTGAAGCGCTCCGGCGAGCGCAGGAAGGTGACCACCTCCTGCAGCTCCTCCTTGGCTTCACCGATGCCGGCCACGTCCTCGAAGCGCACCGTGGGCCCACCCTCGGGCTGCAGGCGAGGCTGACTGCGACCGAAGCCCATGGCCTTGTTCGCCACCTGGGCCGAGCGCCGCAGCAGCAGGCCGAGGCCCAGCAGCAGGATCAGCACCAGCAGCCCGTTGCCCACCAGTCCGGCGAGGGCATCGTCCCGTTGCTCATCGCGGACGCTGAGCGGCACCCGGGCCTCCTGCGCCGTGCGCAGCAGCTGCTGGTTGTCGCTGAACACCGCCACCCGAGCGCTGCGGCCGTCCTTGAACTGCACCGACACCAGGCGCTGGCGGGGGGACAGTTCCAGGGAGCCGACGGCGCCCTTGTCGATCGCGTCCAGCAGCTGGCTGTAGGAGAGAGCTGCCGATTCCGATCCCCAGATGGAGAACGGACGGGGCTCGGAAGGCCGCGGGGCCGGGGAGGACGCGCTGCTGCTCACGGATGTCCCTGCTTGACCTCGACTGTAGCGATTTGACGAAAAGCCCGTCGACAACGGAAGATCATCGTTTGGTTCAAAGGACAGCGGGATGGCCGTTCCCAAGAAGAAAACCTCCAAAGGCAAGCGGAACCAGCGCCACGCCCACTGGAAAGCCAAGGCCGGTGTCGCCGCCGCCAAGGCCCTCTCCATCGGCAAGGCCGTTCTGAGTGGCCGTGCCCAGGGCTTCGTCTACCCGATTGCCGAGGAGGCTGAGGAGTCGGCCAGCTGAAGCCCAGGCCGGCGGTAACGCCGCCGGCCATCAGCTTCGACCACCCCGACCAGCGGCACCGGCGCTGAAGGTTCCACCGGTGCCCCTGCGTTTTTTGGGATTTCGCGGATTGCGGCGTCAAGGCCCACCTTGACGCCGTTGTGCAGTCCTGCAGGCCAATTTGCTCCGTTTGACCCTCTGACTCCGGCAGAGGCACGTCCGTCGGCGAAGAAGTCTTCGCCAGCGCCAGCCTCCCGCGCCGCAGCCACTGGCTGCAAGCGGGGATTGTTCAGCAGGGGGTCCTGGTAGAGCTCGGGCGGCAGTGAGGCGAGGGTGGCACGCACCATCGCCCGCACCTCCTGAGGCGCCAACCAGCCGCCACCCCCATGGCGCTGGCGGGCCTCCGCCTGAAGCCGCCAGCGGTAGGGCAGTCCCCAGTGGCTCGGCCTCAGCAGCCCCAGTCCGGCGGACTGCTGCCAGAGCGCGCCATAGGCCGCCAGCTCCTGGTCCCAGCGGGGCAGCCAGCGAAGTTCCGCTTCGCTCAGCAGGGCCAGGGCACCGGAACCGGCCGCCCGCTCCAGGGCCGCAGCGCCCAGCGCCCTGCAGCCCATCAGCCAGCCTTCGAGCACCAGCGCATCGGCCTCCCGCCGGATCTCACCCGCCCGATCCCCCTGGCCCCCCACCAGCGTTTTGTCGAACCGAGGCAGCACCAGGCAGCCACTGCCCCGCCACTCCTGCAGGCGGCTGAGCAGCAGCGCCAGATCATGACTGCCGGGGGGCACCCGACTGACGCCGAAGGGGTTGCCCGCCAGCCGCCGCCGCCGTTGCTCCAGGGGCAGATAGAAATCATCGATCGAGGCCACGGCCAGCCGCAGGCCGATCAGGGGGGCCAACGCCGCCAGCAGCCGGCCCAGGGTCGACTTGCCGATGCCCACCGGCCCATTGAGCAGCAGCAGCGGCGGTGGTCCACCGGCCTGCAGAGCCGAGGCCGCCGCCAGCAGCGGCAGCACCAGGGCATCACGCAGCACCGGATCACAGGCCGTCGCCAGGGCCACCACCTGGGGCTCAGCGCTGGCCAGGCGCCGCTGCCAGGCCGCTGGCCAGGGGAGCGGCGCCTGCGGCGGCGAACCGCAGCCGACGGCCTCAGGTTCCAAGCTTGAACGCCTCGAGCACCACCGCGTACACCAGGCCGATACGCAGGTTGTCGGCCAGCACCCAGCCCAGGGGGGCGGTATCGCGCAGCGAGCGGGACCGCAGACGCACCACGAGTTCAATGGTCAGCACCAGCAGCAGCACCGCCGCCGGACGTCCACCGGGCAGCTTCTGCATCAGCAGGCCAGTCAGGTTCTGACCGATGAAGAAGCCGAGCAGAAGGCTGAGCAGCGCCAGGCTGCCGGCCCGCCAGCTGTGACGCAACTGACCGAGCAGGGCGCTGCTCCAGCGGGAGGTGAGGCTCTGGTAGCGGGTGCGCTGCAGGGGCGGGCGGGTCATGGGCAGGCCATCCGACGCTGCAGCCAGGCCAGCGTCACGGGCTCCTGGGCGCTGGCAGCCAAGGACGGTCCCCCATCCGGATCGGCGCCACCCTCCAGATCGGCCACCACCGCCAGGGCCTCGCCGAAGCGGGCGGGATCCTCGTGCCGAGACAGGCTGCTCAGGGTCACCAGGCAGGACAATCCTGCCGCCCGGGCGGCGCTGAGGCCGTTGTGGGAATCCTCGATCGCCAACACGACCGCGGGGTCGAGTTCCAGGCGGCTGAGGGCCTGGCGGTAGGCCTCGGGATCCGGTTTCTTGGCGGCCACATCCTCGCCGCAGATCCAGACGGAGAAGGCGCCGGCCACCGGTGCCAGGGAGCCGGCCGCCAGGGCCTCCACGGCGGCGCGACCGCTGGTGGTGACGATCGCCTGCACCAGGCCCGCCGCCGCCGCTTCGCCGATCAACCGCTCCACGCCCGGCCGCAGGGGGAGAGCGCCGGAGCGCACCCGCCCGGCGTAATGGCGCTGCTTGGCCAGGGCCAGAGCCTCCAGCCGCTCGGGCCGGGGCTCGACCCCCTCCTGCTCAAGGAACCAGTACCGCAGGCGCTCGCGGCCCCCACTCACGGCCAGCAGCCGGCGGTAGGTGGGGGCGTCCCAGCGGCAGGCCTCGCCAGCCTCGGCGAAGGCCTGGTTGAAGGCCGGCAGATGGCCCTCAAACTCTGTTTCGGCAAGCGTGCCGTCCACGTCCCAGAGAAGAGCCGCCAGGGATCGGGACATGGCCGCCGTCAGCACCGCTCTCACGCACCGACACTAGGCGGGCTGGCCGGATGTCCGGCGCGGGGCAGAATCCAACCAGCCGGCTCCGCCCCCCCTGACCCCGTCCGCCACCGAGATGTGCTGGCTGCTGCCGGCCGCCGTGACGCCGGACGACCTGGCGGCCCTGGCAGCGGCCCTGGCGGCCGCCGGGGAAGCGGAGCTGCCGGTGGAGCTGCTGGCGGTGCTGCATCGCCGCGGCATGGGAGGAGCCGCCGCGGTGCCGGCGCTGCTGGATCCGCCGGCGGCCCCCGATCCCGCCGAGCATTTCCCCTCCCTGGCCACCGCGATCAGCAGGCTGCAGCGCGCCTGCCGCCGGGGAGAGGCGGTGGCGATCTGCGGCGACTACGACGCCGACGGCATGACCAGCACGGCGCTACTGGTGGGTGTGCTGCAGCGACTGGGGGCGAAACCGCGGGCGGCGATCCCCAGCCGGCTCGATGACGGCTACGGCCTCAACGCCGGGATGGTCGAACGGCTGGCGGCCGAGGGGGTGGCCCTGCTGGTGACCGTCGACAACGGAGTCTCGGCACGGGAGGCCCTGGAGCGGGCCGAGGCCCTCGGGGTGGAGGTGATCCTCACCGACCACCACACGCTGCCGGCGCAGCTGCCGCCGCACCTGGCCCTGCTGCACCCGGCCGTCACCCCGGAGGCATCGCCCTACCGGGGCCTGGCGGGGGTGGGGCTGGCCCATCTGCTCGCCAGTGCCCTCTGCCGCAGTCTCGGTCGCGAGGACGGACTGGAGATCGCCGAAAACCTGTTCTGCATCGGCACCATCGCCGACATGGCTCCCCTGCAGGGGGTCAACCGCCGCTGGTTGATGGACGGCCTGCCCCGGCTGCGGCGCAGTCCGCTGGAGGGCCTGCGGGCGTTGCAGCAGATCGCCGGCCTGGAGGATCGCCCCCTGGATGCCGAGGCAGTGGGGTTCCAGCTGGCGCCGCGCATCAACGCGGTGGGCCGGCTGGGGGATCCACTGCTGGTGGTGGAGCTGCTCACCACCCCCGACCCGGAACGGGCCCTGGCCCTGGCACGCGACTGCGAGGGGCTCAATCGGCAGCGCCGAGAGCTGTGCCAGGCGATCGAGGCGGAGGCGGTGGCCCTGCTGGAAGCCGATGGGGAACGCCGGCCCGCCTTCCTGCTGCTGGCCCAGGGGCATTGGCATCACGGGGTGATCGGCATCGTGGCCGCCAGGCTCGTGGAACGGTTCGGGCGGCCCGTGGCCCTGCTCGCCGGGGACGGTGATGGGCTGCTGCGGGCCTCGGTGCGAGCCCCCCGCGGTTTCGCTGTGGACCAGTCCCTGACCCAATGCGCCGAACTGCTGGAGCGCTTCGGGGGACACCCCGCCGCCGGGGGATTCACCGTGCGGGCGGAGGCGGTGGCCCGCCTGCACGAGCGGCTGGATGGGATCGCGCGCCAATGGCTGGAGCAGCGCGGCGAGGGGATGCCCCTGGAGCCCGAGGCGCTGCTGCGGCTGGAGCGGATCGACCGCGACTTCTGGGCTCAGATGCAGCGGCTCGAGCCCTTCGGCATCGGTAACCCGGCTCCGGTCTTCTGGAGCAGCCGCTGCCGGATCGTGGACCAGAGCCTGCTGCGCGGCGGACATCTGAAGCTGCTGCTCGAGCAGGGGGGCCGGGAGCTGGCGGCGATGGCCTGGCGCTGGAACGGACCGGAGCGGCTGAGGGGTCCGGTGGATGTGGCCTACCGTCTGCGCCTCGACCGCTGGCAGGGGCGGGAGCGGCTGCAGCTGGAGCTGCTGGGCATCCGGCCCAGCGGCGGAGAAGAAGTGGAACTGCGCCGGGGCGAGCGGGCCTACTGGTGCCGCCGCCGCAACGACCAGGTGGTGATCCGCAATGCCCTGGGCCAGGAGGTGGTGGGTCCCGCCGAAGACCACCCGCCCTACGTCCGGGCCCTGTTGCAGGAAGCGGCGATGGCTCTGGGACTGGCCGCCTGAGCGCCAGCCCCAGAGCCATCGCGGGAACAGAGTTCCGTGGAACTGATTCAACGGAATCCGGAGACGGATCCGTGAATGGGTTCAGAGCGCGCCGCGCCGATAGAAGAGGATGAAAATCACAGCCGGGCCGGCCAGGGTGATCAGCGCCAGGGCTCCGAAGTTGGCGATCAGGTGAAAATCGATGCCCATGGTTGGCTCGGTCTCAGGGGTGAGGCTGCGGCGACCTTAAACGCCGGCGGGACCGCAATGCCCGGCAGGTGGGCGGGGTTGTGACGGCTTGTCACAGCCCGGCCGGCCTGACGCCCTCGGAGCCCACCAGAGCGGGCTGGCAGACCGGCCCGGTGCAGCATCAGGCGCCGGCGCCATGGGCCGATGCCTGGTCCCGACCTGCGCCGCGACCAGGCCCCACGGCTTTGCCCGGCGACACGCCCCTGACCCGAGCTGTGCCTGAATGGAGGCATGAACACGTGGCGATGCATCTCCGGCTGCGGCGCCTGCTGCCGCCTCGACCCCGCCCTGCGCGGTGAGGCGCTCGAGGCCCTCAGCCCGGAACAGCGGGAGCTTTATCTCTCGATGGTGGGACCTGATGGCTGGTGTGTGCACTTCGACACGGGAGGACGCCGCTGTCGGATCTATGCCGAGCGGCCTGATTTCTGCCGGGTGGAGAACCTGGTCCGCCTGTTCGGCGCCGACCAGGAAGACGCAGATGCTCTGGCGATCGCCTGCTGCACCCAGCAGATCCGCAGTGAGAGCGGCGGTCGTGGCAGGGTGATGCGACGTTTCCGCAGGGCGATCCGCACGGCCGCCACCAGGCAGCTGGCCCCCCGGCAGCTCGCACCCAGCGCCGGCACTGCCGCCGGAACGCATCCCGTGGCCACCGAGCCCACCGCAACAGTCGAGGTCCCGGCTCCAACCGCCACCGCTCCAACCCCCGCCGTTCGCCATGAGTGAGCCCCGCGAGACTCCATCACGCCTGGATCCCACCAGCGAAGCCCCGGCTGGAGCCGCTGTGAAGGAGACCGGATTCGTCGGGAGCGAGCCCCAGCCCGCGGGCCTCAGCAGCCCCGGCTGGCTCGCGGTCTTTCTCTCCACCGCCACCACCGTTTTCCTGGCGGAACTGGGGGACAAGACCCAACTGGCGGCCCTGCTGCTCTCCGCCGAGTCCGGCCGACCGGTGGTGGTGTTCCTCGGCTCCTCCCTGGCTCTGATCAGCTCCTCGCTGGTGGGCGTGCTGCTGGGCCGATGGCTCTCCACCGTGATGGAGCCGCGCCAGCTGGAGCGGGCCGCCGGAGTGCTGATGGTCGCCCTCGGTCTCTGGCTCGGCCGTCAGGCCGTGCTTCACCTGGCCCCGGCCGTTCCCGGCCTCTGAATCCGGCTGCATCCAGCTGCGCCCTGCCGATCAGACCGTCTGGCCCGCTCTGCCGCCGCTCCCCCCGCTCCCCCCACCGCCGCCATGCTTGCCCTGCTCGCCTCCACCTTCGTCACGGTGTTCCTGGCGGAGCTCGGGGACAAGACCCAGCTGGCGATCGTGAGCATCAGCGGCACGTCCAGCCGGCCGGGGGCGGTGTTCGCCGGCAGCGCGGTGGCCCTCGTCCTCGCCAGTCTGGTCGGGGCCGCCGCCGGTGGATCCCTGGCCAGCGTGATCCCCACGGATGCGCTGCAGCTGGCGGCTTCCCTGGGCTTTCTGATCATCGGTGCACGGCTGATCCTGCGCTCCGGCGACAGTCCGACAGAACCGACGGCGGACGAGCCACCCGCCGCTCCGTAAACTCGGCCCAATCAGCACCGGTCAGCCGGGAGCTGTCGGCCCGACCGGCATGGCCGGTCTCCCATCCCGTCGCCCGTTCAGCCGCCGCCAAGCCGCACCCGCAGCGACGCGACCCGCCCCCCTTGACCCGACGCTCAGGGCGCCTCGATTCCTCGGGTCGATCCACCCACCCCGCCGGACCGTCAGACGCCAGCCCCGTCCCGCGGGGCCAGCTCCCACCAGTCAGCTCCGCGCCCACCCGGCCTCCCGCCGAGCCGCCTGCGCCCATCCGTTCTCCGTTCTTCCGTCCGCCGATGAAGTTCACGGTCGCCGACCTGCTCGACCAGCTCTCCACCAGTGAGACCCTGCCCCTCGACAGACTGGAGAAGGCGCTGGGAGTGGCCCAGGACGAAGAGCGCCAGCGCCTGCGCATCGGCCTGGATGCCCTGATCCGGCTGGAACTGCTCCAGGAAACCCCCGACGGCCTGCTGCGCCGCGACACACCCGAACTGCTGCCCGCCCGCCTGCGCTGCTCCAGCAAGGGCTTTTGCTTCGCCCTGCGGGAGGATGGTGGCGACGACGTTTACATCCGCGACAACCAGCTGAACCACGCCTGGAACGGCGACCAGGTGCTGGTGCGCATCACCCGCGAAGGCGGCCGCCGACGCTCTCCTGAGGGCGGTGTCCAGTGCGTGCTGGGACGGCAGACCACCAGCCTCCTCGCCCAGGTGGAGCGCCAGGAGGATCGGCTGGTGGCCGTCCCCCTCGATGACCGACTGCTGAGCCCGATCGTCCTGCCCGAGGAGGATGCCATTCACCTTGAACCGGCCGAAGCGGCGGTGGTGGAGGTGCAGATCGACCGCTTCCCGGTAGCGCAGTTCCAGGCACGGGGGCACGTGATCCGCAGCCTGCCGGTGGCAGGCGGCGAGCAGGCGGACATCGACCTGCTGCTCACCAAGCATCATCTGCACCAACGTCCGGCGGCCCCCCGGGCCAGCCTGCGCAGCCCCGCCGCCAACCGCACGGACCTGACCGGCCTCACCACGCTGTTGCCGATCGGCTGGGCGGCGCCTGAGGCGCCCGGCCTGCCGGCGCTGTCCCTCGAGGAGCGCGACGGTGGCTGGCGGCTGTGGGTCCACACCCCTGCCGTGGCCGAGCGGGTGGGAGCCGGCAGCGCCCTCGACCTCTGGCTGCGCGACCAGGCCGAGGCCGTCTGCTACGGACGCCACTGGATCCCGCTGCTCACCCCGGCCCTGGCCGAAGCCGCGGCCTTCCGCGTGGGCAAGGAGCAGGACGCCGTATCCGTGGCGTTGGAGCTCAGCCCCGAGGGCGAACTGGAGCATTACAGCTTCTCCCTGAGCCGCATCCGGCCGAGCGCCCGCGTCGAGGCCGCCGCTTTCGCCGCCCTGGCGGAACGCAAGCCCAAGGCGCGCACCGTGCCGGCGGCGCTCAAGCCACTGAAGGATCAGTTGCCGCTTCTGGAGCAGCTGATCAGCCTGGCCACACTGCTACGCCAGCGGCGGCTCGCGGCCGGCTCGATCGATCTCGACCTGCCGATGCCCCCGCTGGAGCGCCTCGGCGACCTGCGGGTGCCGCCCCCGGACGCGGCCGGTCGAGGCTGGCTTGTGCAGCTGCCTGCCGCAGATCCGGTGGGCCTGGCCCGTGAAATGGTGTTGGTGGCCCACCGCGCCCTGGGCCGCCACCTGGCAGCGCTCGGCCTGCCCGCCCTGTTCGCCCGCAACAGCGCCGCCGATCCCTCCGAAATCAACGACGTGGCCAAGGCCGCCCTGGCCCTCGAGCTGCCGCTCGAGCTGGGGGTCGAAGGCAATGCCAGCGCCGCCGAACTGGCGGCCGCCTTTGCCGCCACCGACCGCGGCCGGGCCCTGCAACAGCAGCTGCGCGCCAGCCTGCGGCCGGTACAGCTCTCGGACGAGCCGGGCGAACAGGCCCTGGCCGGTGAACCCGAGGCCTTCGCCCCCTGGTGCTGCCCCGATCTGCACTACGCCGATCTCTGGAACCAGCTTCTGCTCACCACCCTGCTGAGCGAGGGCAAGGACCGTCCCAGCGTCCGCCACAAAACCAGCGTCGATCTGGCCTCCGACAGCTGCCATGGCGCGGTCGACTGGCCCCTGTTCGCCCCCGCCGTGATCACTCCCCTGGAGCAGAGCCGCTCCCGGGGGCTGGCCCAGCGGCTCAACGGCCGGTCCCGCTTCCTGCAGGAGGTTCAGGACGACGCCCTGGCGATGGCCCAGGCGCGCCACGCCGAACCACTGGTGGGCCAGACCCTACCCGGAGTGATCAGCGGGGTGCAGAGCTACGGATTCTTCGTGGAGGTGCCGCCCTCGATGGTGGAGGGACTGGTGCATGTCAGCCTGCTCAAGGACGACTGGTACGAGTACCGCAGCCGCCAGAACCGGCTTGTGGGCCGCAAGTACCGCCGCACCTACATGGTCGGTGATGCGGTGGAAGTGGAGATCCAGAAGGTGGATGCCCTGCGCCACCAGATCGATCTGGCGGTGATCCAGGGCGATCTGCCGGAGTTCTCGGGAGACGACGAACCGGGGCAACCGACCGCAGAGGAGAGCGACCGGGAGGGCTTCGATCCGCACGAGGACGACAGGAGCGGTGACAGCCGTGGCGCTGACAACCGTGATGCTAATAGCCGTGGCGACGACGGCCAGGGCGAGGAGTAGTCGATGGATCCCGTGGTGCTGGCGGTCTCCGGCGCGTCCGCCCAGCCCCTGGCGGAGCGCGCCCTGCAGCTTCTGCTGCTGGAGGGTCACAGCGTCGAGATGGTCACCAGCCGGGGAGCGATCGGCGTCTGGCAGGCGGAGCTGGGCCTGCGGGTTCCCTCGGAGCCCGAGGCCCAGGAGCGGTTCTGGCGCGAACGTTGCGGCACCGACACCGGTTCGCTGCGCTGCCACCGCTGGAACGACCAGGCGGCAGCGATCGCCAGCGGCAGCGCTCCGACCCGGGGCATGGTGATCTTGCCGGCGAGCATGGGAACGGTGGGGCGGATCGCCTCAGGGGTCGCCCTTGACCTGATCGAACGGGCGGCCGATGTGCATCTCAAGGAGGGACGGCCCCTGGTGATCGCGCCTCGGGAGCTGCCCTGGAACCTGGTGCACCTGCGCAACCTCACGACCCTGGCGGAGGCGGGAGCCCGGATCGCCCCACCGGTTCCGGCCTGGTATCACCAGCCCAGCAGCATCGAGGAGATGGTGGATTTCCTGGTGATCCGGGTGTTCGATGCCCTCGGATTACGCCTCGGCAGCCTGCGCCGCTGGCAGGGCCCGGTCACACCGGCCGTCTCCCCCTGAGCCACAGGAGCCCGCCCCTTGCTGCTGCGCCGCCTGCTACTGCTTCCCCTGCTGTCGCCCCTGCTGGCGGCCCTGGTGGTGGGTGCCCTCAACCCGACGCCGGCCCTCAGCCTGCGGCTGCTGACCTGGAGGAGTCCGGCCCTGCCGATCGGGCTCTGGATCGCAGGAGCGGCCGCCGGCGGGGCCGCCCTCAGCGGGGGGGCCACGGCCCTGGCCCTCGGCGAGGCGGGCGCTGGGCTACGGCGGCGGGTCCGCAGGCGCCAGGAGGGAGGCTGGGCCGGCGATGGGGCCACCCGCTTCCAGCGCCAGTCCGGCGACGATGGTGAGCCATGGGAACGTCTGGAGACCGACGAGCGCAGGGACTCGGGGCGCAGCAGCCGGCCCGATCGGTCGGGGCCTGCCTGGGGCGGTGGCGCGGGGGGACCCGAGCGCCCCCCCGGCGAACCGCCGCCCACGGTTGAGGTGCCCTTCCGCGTGCTGCGGCGCGGTAATCCCGCCCCGGCGGAACCGGTGACGGCGGGCCGCGCCGATCGGTTCGACGGTCGCGAGCGGATCCAGACGCCCCGGCAAACCGAGCAGGAGCCTGTGGCCGTCGCCGTGAACGACGACTGGGCCATGGCTGACGACGACAGCTGGTGATGGCGGCCGGGACCGGTTGACGGCAACGAAGGCAGGCGTCCAAGAGCCCGGAGAAGGTGACCGCCGCTGCCCCCCGTCCGGTGTACCGCACGGCCGCAGAGTCTCGGAGCGGTGACGCGGCGTCCCGATGCGGCGACTTGGCGACTCGACACAGCGACTTGGAGCCGTGACTCGACGCTGTGACGCAGCACGGCGATCGGAACCGCCAGAGGAACCCGCTGGGCTGCCTAGAGTCCCGCGGCACCCTTTCCCGCCACGATCCGGTGACCGACAGCGCCTCCGCACCCGCCCCGGCTCCCGGAGCCGACGCCCCGGCCAAGGCCAAGGTGAAGCCCCCGGCTCCGGAAGATCAGCCCTTCGCCAGCTTCGTGCCGGACCTGCTGCTGCCGGCACTGGCCAAGGAGATCGCGGCCTACGGCGGCCCGGCCCCGACCCTCGCCTTCGCGGAGGGGCCGATGCCGGTGGTGGGCAGCAGTTGCTGGATGGTGACCGGAGCCCTCCCCGGGGAACGTCGCTTCTGGCTGTGTTTCACCGAGGCCGACATCAACAGCGCCAAGACCATCGCCCTGGCCGAGGGCGGCGACCGGCCCACCCTGCTGGAGTCGTTCCTGATCGATGAGCGCAAGATGAGCCTGGCACTGATCGTCTCGCGGCTGGTTCAGCGCCTCAACGGCCAGAAGTGGCTGGGCCCCAACTGAAGCTCAGCCGCCGGAACCCGGGCTGGGTCGGCGGAGCTCTCCAGTAACGGCCCAGCGGCCGCACTCACCGGTGATGGAACCGACGCGTGCGCCCCGGCCCGCGGACCTGGAGCGCTCAGCCAGCCTGGGCCTCGCTTCACAGACCGGCGGAGACGGTGGGGTGCCACCTACGATGGGCCGATCGCGACGCCCGCCGCACGATGGTGCCCCCTGCCGCCACAGCCTCCGCTCCCGTTCAGCCGATCGGCACCCCGGACGCCCCGGCCACCAAGGACCCGGTGAAGGACACGATCCTCACGCCGCGGTTTTACACCACCGACTTCGACGCGATGGCGGCGATGGATCTCCGGCCCAACGAAGCCGAGCTGGAGGCCATCTGCGAGGAGTTCCGCAAGGACTACAACCGCCACCACTTCGTGCGCAATGCGGAGTTCGATGGCGCCGCTGACAAGCTCGACCCCGAAACCCGCAAGGTGTTCGTGGAGTTCCTCGAGCAGAGCTGCACATCGGAGTTCTCCGGCTTCCTGCTCTACAAGGAGCTCAGCCGTCGCATCAAGCAGAAGAATCCTCTGCTGGCTGAGTGCTTCGCCCACATGGCCCGCGATGAAGCCAGGCATGCCGGCTTCCTCAACAAAGCAATGAGCGATTTCGGCCTGCAGCTCGACCTCGGCTTCCTGACAGCCAACAAGGCTTACACCTACTTCAAGCCGGCCTACATCTTCTACGCCACCTATCTGTCCGAGAAGATCGGCTACTGGCGCTACATCGCCATCTACCGCCACCTCGAGAAGCACCCTGAAAGCAAGATCTTCCCGATCTTCAACTTCTTCGAGAACTGGTGCCAGGACGAGAACCGCCACGGCGACTTCTTCGATGCACTGATGAAGGCTGTTCCCAGCACCGTCACCGGCTTCACCGCCAAGCTGTGGTGCCGCTTCTTCCTGCTGGCCGTCTTCGCCACAATGTACGTGCGTGATGTGGCCCGCAAGGAGTTCTACGAAGCCCTCGGCCTCGACGCGCGTGAATACGACAAGTACGTGATCGCCAAGACCAACGAAACCTCGGCCCGCGTTTTTCCGGTGGTGCTCGACGTCGAGAACCCCAAGTTCTGGGACCGGCTGGAGCGGCTGGTGCGCAACAACCAAGCCCTCAGCGACGCGGATGGCTCCGGGGCCCCCGCTCCGATCCGTCTGCTGCGCAAGCTGCCCTGGTGGGGAGCCAATGCCCTGGAAATGGCGAAGTTGTTCCTGATGGCGCCGATCGCAAGCGATCGCTATCAGCCCGCGGTCCGCTGATCCCTTGACCAGCACCGCTTCCGCGGCCAGCCCCTCGGCGGCCACGCTGCAGGATCCCCTGTGGCGCTCCATTCTTGAACCGGTCCTGGCCGGCGGTCGCGCCGCCGGCGCCGACCTGGTCGAGATCTTCCTTGAGCGGACCGACCACATCGGTGTGCTGGCCGAACAGGAAGCGATCACCAGCGTCAGCCCCTCCTTTGGAACAGGAGCCGGCATCCGGGTGTTCCTGGGCCATCGCGATGGGTTCGTCTCCACCAACGACCTCACCGCGTCAGGCCTGCGCACCGCCCTCGATCAGGCCCTGGGCATGCTCGGTCTGCTGCGGCCGGCCGCTGGCAGCGCCGGTTTTGATGGTCTGGGTGCGCTCCGGGATCACGGCGAGGCCAAAGGCGACTGGTTGAGCCGCTGCCCCTCCCTGGCGGAATCCACCGGTCGGCTGCTGGAAGGCACCGCCCGGCTGCAGAGCCACGGCCGTCACCTCCAGGCGCGCCGGGCCACCTACGCCCGTGACTGGCAGGAGGTGCTGGTGGCGGCCTCCGATGGCACCTACGCCCGTGATATCCGTCTGCACCAGTCGGTGGGGCTGAGCGTGCTGGCCGCCGATGGCGACCACCGCGCCAGCCTCGGCCGCCGCTATGGCACCCACGGCCGCCCCGATGACCTGCGGCTGTGGGACGCCGACGCCTCGGCCCGCGACCTGACCGACAGCGCCGCCACCATGCTCTATGCCGATTACGTGGAGGCGGGCCAGGTGCCCGTGGTGCTGGCCAATCGCTTCGGCGGCGTGATCTTCCACGAAGCCTGCGGCCACCTGCTGGAAACCACCCAGGTGGAGCGGGGCACCACCCCCTTCGCCGAGCAGGTGGGGGAGCCGATCGCCCACCCAGCCGTCACCGCGATCGATGAGGGCCTCAGCGACGGAGCCTTCGGTTCCCTGGCGATGGACGACGAGGGCATGGAACCGCAGCGCACCGTGCTGATCGAGAACGGGGTGCTACGCCGCTTCCTCTCGGACCGCGCCGGCGAGCTGCGCACCGGGCACGCCCGCACCGGCAGCGGCCGTCGCCAGAGCCACGCCTTCGCCGCCGCCAGCCGCATGCGCAACACCTACATCGCCGCCGGTCCCCACAGTCCCGCTGATCTGATCGCCTCAGTCGATCGGGGCCTGTACTGCAAGTCGATGGGCGGGGGCAGTGTCGGCCCCACGGGCCAGTTCAACTTTGCAGTGGAGGAGGGCTACCTCATCGAGAACGGCGAGCTGGGCCGACCGGTGAAGGGCGCCACCCTGATCGGTGAGGCCAAGGAGGTGATGCCGCGCATCTCGATGTGCGCCAACGATCTGGAACTGGCGGCAGGGTTCTGCGGCTCGGTGAGCGGCAGCATCTTCGTCACGGTGGGGCAACCCCACATCAAGGTGGATTCAATCACGGTGGGAGGGCGCTGACGATGAGCGGTCACGGAGAGGACGGGCAGAGCCAGCCGCAGGGATCGGGCCTGAACGCGGGAGCCCTGCGCGAGCAGCTGATGCAGCGGGCCCGGGCCTGCGGCATCGAGCGCTGGGATCTGGGCGCGGGCTGCAGCACCGACACCTCGGTGCAGGTGGACCGCGGCGAAGCCAAACAGATGAAGGGTGCCCAGCGCAGCGCCATCACGGTGCGGGTCTGGAACAGCGATGGCCTGGTGGGCATCACCAGCACCTCCGACCTCTCCGATGCGGGGCTCGAACGCGCCCTGGCCGGGGCGCGGGACGCCAGCGCCTTCGGCAATCCCGAGGACACCCCGGCCTTCTCGCCCCTGGCCACCGCGCCGCTGGCGCCCCTTGATCAGCCCCTGCACGAACCGGTGGGGATCCTGACGTTGCTGGAGACGCTGCGAGAGGCGGAACGCGATCTGCTGGGGCGTCATCCGGCGATCGGCACGGTTCCCTACAACGGCCTGGCCCAGCGCAGCAGTGAGCGGCTGTACCTGAACAGCGACGGGGCCTGCCGCCAGCAGCGCCTGACCACCGCCAGCCTCTACCTCTACGCCCGGGCTGAGGAAGCCGGCCGCAAACCCCGCAGTGCCGGGGCCGTGCGCCTGGCCTACGGCGCCGATGCCCTCGACATCAGCGGCTGCATCGCCGAGGCCGCCGACACCACGATCCGCCACCTCGACTACGCACCGATCGACACCGGCCGGTACACCTGCGTGTTCACCCCCGAGGCGTTTCTCGATCTGGTGGGGGCCTTCAGCAGCATGTTCAACGCCCGGGCGGTCCTGGACGGGGTCAGCCTGAGCACCCGCGAGTCCCTCGGCAGCACGGTGGCGGTGCCCTTCCTGTCGATCCACGACAACGGCCTGCACCCCGGCAACATCGGCGCCGCGAGCTTCGACGGTGAGGGCACCCCGACCCGGCGGCTGGCCCTGGTGGAGGGCGGCAGGCTCACCGGCTTCCTGCATTCGGAGGCCACGGCACGGGCCTTCGGCGTCAGCCCCACCGGCCACGCCGGTCTCGGTTCCAAGGTCTCCGTCTCACCCGACTGGTTCGAGATCGGGACGGCGGAGGGCAGCGATGGCGGGGCCAGCGGCCTCGATCATCGACGCGGCAACGGCGATCCCCGCGGGGTCGTGCTGATCGACTCGCTTTCGGCTCTGCATGCCGGGGTCAAAGCGAGCCAGGGCTCGTTCTCGCTGCCCTTCGACGGATGGCTGGTCCGCAACGGCGAGGCCCGTTCAATCGAGGCGGCCACCGTCGCCGGCGACATCCGCCAGGTGCTGCAGGGGATCATCGGCTTCGAGGGGGAGGCGAAGATCACCCCTGGCGGCCTCTGCCCCCACGTCTGGGTCGAAGGTCTGTCGATCACCGGCGAGGCCTGATCAGGGCCGCTGGCCGCCGGCTCCACTGGCCACCGCCTCCGCGCCGCAGAACAATCCGCAGCAGCACACTGTCAGCAGCAAGGCGATGAAGGTCCTGTTCTGGGGTACCCCCACCTACGCCGTCGCCACCCTCGATGCCCTGGTGGCCGCCGGCCATGAGCCGGTGGGGGCAGTGAGCCAGCCCGATCGCCGCCGGGGCCGGGGCGCCGGTCTGGTTCCCTCCCCGGTCAAGTCCCGAGCCCTCGAACTCGGGATTCCCGTGTTCACCCCCCAGCGCATCCGCCGCGAACCGGAGATCCAGCAGCAGCTGGCAGCCCTTGGGGCCGACCTGTCGGTGGTGGTGGCCTTCGGGCAGATCCTGCCCACCGAGGTGCTCGACCAGCCACCCCTGGGCTGCTGGAACGGCCATGGCTCCCTGCTCCCCCGCTGGAGGGGTGCGGCCCCGATCCAATGGGCCTTGCTGGAGGGCGATCCCCGCACGGGGGTCGGGATCATGGCGATGGAGGAAGGTCTCGATACCGGCCCGGTGCTACTGGAGCGATCGCTGGCGATCGGGCTGCGCGAGAACGCCGAACAGCTCAGCGCTCGCATGGCGGCCCTCACCGCCGAGCTGTTCGTGGAGGCCCTGCCGCGGATCGCCGCCGCCGGTAACGGCAGCCGCAGCGAGCGCTGGGGACGGCTCGAGCTGCGCCGGCAGGGGGAGGAGGGCGTGCGCCTGGCCCGGCCGATCCGCAAGGACGACCTGGGCATCGACTGGAACCGCCCAGCCCTGGACCTGCACCGGCAGGTAATGGGGCTCTATCCCGCCGCGCTCACCTGTCGGGCTGAGGCCCGGCTCAAGCTCAGGGCCACCGAACCGCTGGTGCTACGGCTGGCCGATGAGCTCTCGCCTGAAGCGGCGGAGCTGGCCCGGCGATTCGGCGTCCGCTCAGGCGGGACAGATCAGGGGGACCAGGCTCCAGCGCCGGGCACCGTGCTCGAGGTGGTGGACGGCGTTGGCCTGGTGCTGGCCACCGCAGGCTGCCCGCTGCTGCTGCGGGAAGCCCAACTGGAGGGTAAGGGGCCCAGCAGCGGTCAGGCGATGGTGCAGCAGCTGGGGCTGCGGGTGGGCGACCGGCTGGGGCCGCCATCCAATACAGAGTGTGTTGTCAGTGGCCGCTGACAGAGACGCCCCATGGCTCTCTGGCTAAACCGGTTCCAGGGGATCGGGAGGCCATGACCATGGGCAGTGAACGGGCGGGCAACAGCAGGGCCAGCACAGGCGCCGCGGAGCGCCGTGGCAATCGGCCTGCGGGCAAGGGTGCAGAGCTGTGCCTGGTGCGCAGCATCAGCAGCGGCTGCCGCATCTACCGGGACACGGTGGGGCGCTACGTGGTGCTGCATGAGGAGGCCCCTCTGGAGCGCTGGGGGGTCGCCACCCTGGCCGGGGCCTACGCGGCCTGCCGGGGCTGGGAACAGAGCCAGCAGAATTGCTGAGACAGCCGCTGGAGAGATGGGCTGAACGCCACCGGCGCCACTCTGCTGGCGGCCGGCAGGCCTGTCGCCTCCGGATGCCTCAGCAGGCCCTGCGCGCTGATGGCGGCGCTCGCAGAACGGATCCCTGACCTGATTTGGGGGGGGGGCCGAACCTGATGACGGAACGAATCAAAGACCGGATCGAGACGGTGCCATCGGATCCGGCCGGTGGACCAGAAGCAGCAGCGGCAAAGGTTCTGGACGCTGGCGTTCAGGCCGAAATGGAGCTGTCGAGGGGCTGACGGCGATGCAATTCGTGCAGGCCTTCCAGCTGATTGTGGACAGACACGAGCTGGTCGCGGATGTGACGGCTGTTATCGATCCGGGCCAGGGCCAGAAGCATCGCTTCCACCTGGGCCTTGCAATCGATCAGCACGCGGCATTCCGGTGAGCCGGGTTCGTAGGTCATGGGATGGGGAGTTGCTGGCCCAGTGCACCGCAGCTCCGGGCTGAAAACTGTCGCAACCGCATCCCTTTGAACAACGGCCTTTGAACAACGGCCTTTGCGTGACGCCGTGGATGGCGCCACCAGCCAGCACCTAGCGCCGGCGGCCCCGGGGCTGGCTGGCGGCCGCACCGGCGGAGCTGCGGGAGCGGGCGGGCGCACTGGCACGGCCCTCGCGCCGCGGGGCTGAGGACTGGCGGCGGCCCCTGCCGCCACTGAGATCAAGCGGGGGAGCGCTGAGCACGGTGGGCTCGAAACCTGGCACCTCCTCCCGGGGCAGGGCAGAGCCGATCAGGCGCTCGATCGCCCGCAGCAGCTCGTGTTCCTCCGCCGCCACCAGCGAGATGGCATGGCCGTTCTGACCGGCGCGGCCGGTGCGACCGATCCGGTGCACATAATCCTCCGCGATGTTGGGCAGGTCGAGATTGACCACGTGGGGCAGGTGGTGGATGTCGATGCCGCGAGCGGCGATGTCGGTGGCCACCAGCACCCGCACCTCTCCGCTCTTGAAACCGGCGAGGGCCCGGGTGCGGGCTCCCTGGCTCTTGTTGCCATGGATCGCCGCCGCCGCCAGCCCCTCAGCCTCGAGACGTTCCGCCAGCCGGTTGGCGCCATGTTTGGTGCGGGCGAACACCAGCACCTGCTGCCAGTCGTTGCTGCGGATCAGGTGGGTGAGCAGCTCGGGCTTGCGGGCCATGTCGCAGGGATGCAGCACCTGCTCGACCGTGGTGGCGGCACGGTTCTCAGGCGTCGCCTGCAGATGCACGGGGTTGTGCAGCAGACCGGTGGCCAGCCGGCGGATCTCCGGGGAGAAGGTGGCGGAGAACAGCAGGTTCTGACGGTGCGCGGGCAGCAGGGACAGGATGCGGCGGATATCCCGGATGAAGCCCATGTCGAGCATGCGATCGGCTTCATCGAGCACCAGGATCTCCACCCGGTCGAGGCGCAGGGCGTTCTGCTGATGCAGATCCATCAGCCGCCCAGGAGTGGCCACCAGGACGTCGGCGCCGCGGCGAAGGCGCTGCATCTGCGGATTGGGGCTGACGCCGCCGAAGATCACATCGGAGCGCAGGTCGAGGTAGCGCCCATAGGCGGTGACGCTCTCGCCCACCTGCGCCGCCAGCTCGCGGGTGGGGGTAAGCACCAGGGCGCGCACCACACCAGCACGGGCGTGGGGGCCGTGGCGTAGGCGCTCCAGCATCGGCAGGGTGAAGCCGGCGGTCTTGCCGGTGCCGGTCTGGGCCGCCGCCATCACATCGTGCCCCTCCAGCACAGCGGGAATGCACTGGCGCTGGATCGGCGAGGGCGTGCGATAGCCCTTGCCCGCCACCGCCTTCAGGATCGGCTCCGAGAGGCCCAGCTGGGCGAAATCGGCGGCGAGTCCGGCCTCGGGCGGCGCCACGGTGGTGAAGGGCACCAGCTGCAGGCTCTGGGTATCCTCGGCGCCGGTGCTGCCCCCCCGGGGATCGCGGCTGACGCCGGGTGCTGCGGCACGGGGGCGGCCGCCAGGTCCGCTCTGGCCCCCCTGGGGGGTATCAGCGGCTGACGGGCGCCGGCCAGATCGGCTGCCGCCCCGCTCAGACGCCTCCGGAGAACGGGACACGGAACGGGCGGACGGACGCGACGACGATCCGGAGGCAGCGGCGCGCGGGGAGGACTCCCGGGAGGACGGCGTGGCGATCGGGACGGGACGTCGGCAGCCCCAACCCTAGGAGGCGCGCCCCGCCGGGCTCAACGCTCGTAATGGCTGCACTGGTCACAGGGGCCCTCCGGGAGGACGGCACAGCGGAGCAGGGGGCTGCGAGCGTTGTAACGGCAGCTGGGATCACCGATCACCCAGCCCCCGTTCCAGGGGCGGGCATCGGCGGGCTGGGACTGGGGCTTGACCTGCAGGGCGACGCTGGCGAGCTGATAGCGGCCATCGCGCAGCTGATAGCGGTGGCGTCGCTGCAGCACCAGAAAACTGCGCCCGCCATGGGGCAGCCAACGGCCAGGCTGGGGCACCTCCGCCAGGCTCTCGACCTGGAGGGTGTCGATCAGGCGGTCGCTCTCGATCAGCCGCAACTCGATGCGCATCGGCATCAGGAGGAGCCGGCGTCGTCAGCCCGGGGCTCAGCGCTGCGGGCCGAGAATCCCCAGATGAACAGGGCCACAACCGAAAGCAGCAGCGTCCATTCCGGAATCGCCACCGACGGCAGCACCAGACGCAGCAGCAGGCGCAGCCCCACCAGTCCGACCGCCAGGTAGCCGGCGGTCTCCAGGTGGGCATAGACCTCCAGCCAGCGGATGAACAGCTCGGCGGTCAGCCGCAGGGCGATCACGCCGATCACGCCGCCGGCCATCACCAGGGGAAGGCGATCGGTCACCGCCACGGCGGCGGCGACGCTGTCGAGGGAGAAGGCCAGATCGGTCAGGGCCAGGGTGGCGACCACCGCGCCGAGGGAGGCCCCGTGGTGATGCCCGTGCTGGGATCCGTGGGGCTGCCCCTGCCGATGGTGGTCCTGGGGATGACCCTGCGGAAGCGCCGGCTCCTGCCCCTGGAGCGGGGGGGACTGGAGGCCGGCGCTGGGGGACAGGGCTGCGGCGAGCGGCGGGGTCGACGGCTGCGGGTTCTCCGCGTTGCCGCGCTCACCGTTGCCGCGCTCACCGTTGTCGTGCTCTGCGTTGTCGCGCTCGTCATCGCTGACGTCATCGGCACCGAGCAGATGGCGGCCGCAGAGCCAGAGCAGGTAGGCGGAGGCGGCCAGCTCCAGGGGCCAGAAATCGAGCACCCAGCGGGCCAGGGCGATCAGCAGCAGCCGGAACACCAGGGCGAGCAGCAGGCCGAGGTTGAGGGCCTGGCGTTGACGGGCCGGATCGTGCAGCCGGCGTGAGATGGCCGCCAGGGCGATGGCGTTGTCGGCCGAGAGAACCGCCTCCAGCGCGACCAGCAGGGGCAGAAGCAACAGCACCTCCCCCCACTGATCGGCCGCATGCAGCAGCGGCGTCAGGGATTGGACGGATTCCGCTTCCATAGAGGTCGGCTCTGGCGCGCGAGCGATGGGGGGTGATCGCGCTCGGCAGGGGAGCGGCAACGCGGCACTCTAGAAACGCCACCTGTTCCAGAGCGCCTGTCGATGGAGCTGCACAGCCGTCTGGTCCATGCCGAACCCGGCCAGCGGGTGGTGGCGGTGCGGGCGCTGGAGCAGGGGCGCGCCCTGGGAAGCGCCCTGGGGGAGGGGCCGACGGCGGAGCTGGCGGAGGAGCGGGCGATCGCGCGACTGCTGGCGCGGCTGCAGAGCCCCCAGCCGGCTCAGGCACCGGGCCAACCGGTACAGGCCGCCATCCACCCGGAGCTGGCGGCGGATCGCTCAGCAGCCGCTGCCGCAGGTGCCTCCGCCGCTGACGCCCCGCCGACTCCCGGCCAGACGTCGCCTGCCAGCGCCGCAGGCGCTCCCGCGGAGGAGGCGGCAGCCAGGCGACCGACGCGTCCCGGAGGAGCGGCCGCAGCGCCCGCAGCTGAGCGGCCCGGCGAGGGCATGGCCTCCCCGGTCGTGCCCTCACCGCCCCAGCCAGCCGCACCGCCTGCCCCGATCATTGGCCTTGGCCAGGTCGCGAGCGAGGCCCCCAGCGAGGCCTCCATCGATGCGTCCCCTGAGCCGGCCAGGGCACCCACCGGGGAGCCCGCGCTGGCGGTTCCACAGGAGGTGCCGGGCGAACCACCCCCGGATCCGGAGGACTGGAGCGGCGAGCTGGCGGCGATCGAGCGGGCTCTCAAGCGCCTGGGCTGGGCGCGGGAGCAGGAGGCGGTGTACCTGGAGCGGGCCTTCGGCCACCCCAGCCGCAGCCGGCTGACCACCTACACCGACCTGCTGACCTACCTGCGGGCCCTGGAGGCGATGACGGAGGGCGAGGACCCGGCCCAGGTGGCGGTGCCCCTGCGGCGCCGGGATCTGCTGGCCCAGTCGGATCAGCTGCTCGCTCAGCTGGGCTGGGGCGCGCAGCAGGGCCGGGAGTTCCTGGCGCGGCACCTGGGCGCCAGCAGCCGCCAGCAGCTGCGCGATGACCAGCTACTGCAGTTCAACCTGCTGCTCGAGGAAGCCCTGCTGGGATCAGGCGCCTGAGGGAGGAACCGGGCATGCGAGCCTGGAACCTGAGAGCGTTCCAACAACCGCGCGATGAGCATCCGGATCGGCATCAACGGCTTCGGCCGCATCGGTCGCCTGGCCTTCCGCCGTGCCGTCTCCCAGCCGGATGTGGAGGTGGTGGGCATCAACGACCTGATCGAGGTCGACTATCTCGCCTACATGCTGCGCTACGACTCCACCCACGGCCGCTTCCAGGGCGATGTGCGGGTGGAGAACGGCCAGCTGGTGGTGAATGGGCGGCCGATCCGCATCACCGCTGAACGCGATCCCAACACCCTGCGCTGGGGCGACGTCGGCGCCGAGTACGTGCTGGAGAGCACCGGCTTCTTCCTGACCGACGAGAGCGCCCGGGCCCACATCAACGCCGGGGCCCGGCGGGTGGTGATGAGCGCACCGTCCAAGGACGCCACCCCGATCTTCGTGATGGGGGTCAACAACAGCAGTTACGCCGGTCAGGAGATCGTCTCCAACGCCAGCTGCACCACCAACTGCCTGGCGCCGATGGCCAAGGTCGTCCATGACAACTTCGGCATCGTCAATGGTCTGATGACCACGGTGCACGCCACCACCGCCACCCAGAAAACGGTCGACGGCCCCTCGGTGAAGGACTGGCGCGGCGGCCGCGGCGCGGCCCAGAACATCATTCCCAGCTCCACCGGCGCCGCCAAGGCGGTGGGCCGGGTGATCCCCGAGCTCAACGGCAGGCTCACCGGCATGGCCTTCCGCGTGCCCACCCCCGATGTCTCGGTGGTGGACCTCACCGTGAATCTGGAGCGGCCCGCCAGCTATGAGCAGGTGAAGGCGGCGATGAAGGCGGCCTCAGAAGGCCAGCTGAAGGGCATCCTCGGCTACACCGAAGATGACGTGGTGTCCAACGATTTCGTGGGCGAAAGCTGCACCTCGGTGTTCGATGCCGGCGCCGGCATCGCCCTCACCGACACCTTCATGAAACTGGTGGCCTGGTACGACAACGAGTGGGGCTACAGCTGCAAGTGCATCGATCTGATGCGCCACATGGCCACGGTCGGCTGAACGCTGCCACCGCCCCGGCACCACCAGCCGCCACCCAACACCGGAGGAGCGTCTGCTCCGAGGCCGGCCCCTGAGCCGCCCGCTCAGGCCCGCTTCGGGCAGTGGCGGCGGATCAGGGTGGCGCCGATGCCCAGGCGATCCTGGTGGGCATAGGCCTCCCGCTCCAGGGCTTTCTCCTTCTCCGACACCCGGGTGTAGAGCGGATCCTCGAGCTGCTCCCGCAGTTCGGGGGTGAGGGTGGCGTCAAGACCGAGCTGCGTCGGGGTGGCCTCGAGCGAACCGCCGGCACAGCTCTGGGCCACATGAATCGCTTCGTGATTGAGCACGCGGGCGAATTCCAGACTGCCCTTGCGCACCACATCCGGCTTCACCCGCAGGGTGCGTTCGCCGTGGTCCCATTCGCCGGCGGCCCGGCCCTTGCGGGGAGTCTCCAGAACGAGGCGCACCCCGGCCGTCTGCAGGGCCTGCAGCGTGTCGGCGACCGCCTGGCGCTCGGTGTCGAACGTGGGCGGATTGGCGACGCGCTCCCGGATCTGATCCAGGCTGAGTTCAGGTTCGCCGGGGCGGCGCCGGTAACGGTAGCGGGTGGCCCCATTGGGCAGCGGCTCGGCGATCGGGATCCAGGCCTCATCGGCCAGGCTCAGCTCCTCGAACAGACCGTTGCGCAGCAGGGCCAGGGGCTGCTCCCCGGGCTCGGGAACGGGCAGGGGGGGCACCAGCAGGCGGGGCAGAACCGCGTTGCGTGCCGCAAGAGAAGCGGCACTGTCCAGCACATCGGGAAGGGCCGCCAGGGCAAGGGTGGCGGTGGCGCCGGTGAGCACCAGGGTGATCGGCACGGCCCAGCCGCGGCGCTGGAGGCGACCGCCGCAGCGGCCGCAGCGCAGCCCGCGGGACCCCGATCCAGGCTGCGACAGCACCCGCAGCGGCAAGCCGGCGCAGGTGGGGCAGCGATAGCTGGACATCGGGTTCCATCATTCGCGCCCCCAGCTTGCCGGCTGGCGACTGGATCCGGGGGACCGGTTGCGAAGATCGGTCCGACCTGCCGCTCCGCCCCCATGCCCCTGACCGCCCTGGTGCGCCAGCTGCAGCAGGTTCCGCTCACCGCTGAACTCGGGGCGCGGCTGCGGCGGGAGCAGCGGTTGCGCCTCGGCGGCGGCAGCCGTGCGGCCCGGGCCCTGGTGAGCAGCGCCCTGGCCGGCTCGGCGGGGGCGCCGCTGCTGGTGGTGGTGCCCACCCTGGAAGAGGCCGGGCGCTGGGCGGCGCTGCTGGAACTGATGGGCTGGAGCAGCTGCCATCTGTACCCCACCAGCGAAGCCTCGCCCTACGAGCCCTTCGATCCCACCAGCGAGATCACCTGGGGCCAGCTGCAGGTGCTCAGTGAACTGCTCGATGCCATTCCGGCAGGGGAACAGGCCGAGGCTGGAGCGGGACCGCAGGCCGGCCATCCGGGGGGTCGCCCGCTGGCGATCGTCTGCACCGAGCGGGCGCTGCAACCCCACCTGCCACCGCCTGACGCCCTGCGGCGCCAATGCCTGAGCCTGCGGCGGGGCGATCGGGTGAGCCTCGAGGAGCTGGGTGAGACCCTCACCCGCCTGGGCTACGAGCGGGTCCCCACGATTGAACAGGAAGGAAGCTGGAGCCGCCGCGGCGACATCGTCGATGTCTTTCCGGTCAGCAGCGAGCTGCCGGTGCGGCTGGAGTTCTTCGGGGAGGATCTCGAGAAGCTGAGGGAGTTCGATCCCGCCACCCAGCGCTCCCTCGATCCGATCGAGGTGGTGCGCCTCACCCCCAGCGGTCACGGCCCGCTGATCGCAGCCGCCCTGCGGGAGAGCCTGCCGGAGGGACTGGACCTGCTGCTGGACCCCGAGCCGCTGCAGCAGCTGCTGGACGGGGGCACGCCCGAGGGGTTGCGCCGGCTGCTGGGCCTGGCCTGGGCCGAGCCGGCCTCCCTGCTCGACTACCTGCCTGGGCACACCCTGGTGGCCGTGGATGAGCGACGCCCCTGCCTCTCCCATGGCCAGCAGTGGCTCGAGCACGCCGCATCCCATCACCGGGAGGTGGTGGCGGAGCGGGCCGCCGCCGCCGGCGTGCCCCCGGAGGCGATCGCCGCCCTGCTGCCACCGGTGCTGCACCGCCCCCCGGCCGAGGCCCTGGCGGCGCTGGAGGCGTTCACGGGCTTCGATCTGGCGGAGCTGCAGGAGAGCGATGGCCACCCCAACGCTTTCGATCTCGCCTCGCGGCCGGTGCCGGCCCACCCCAATGCCTTCGGCCGCCTGGCCGGCCAGGTGAAGGGGTACCAGGCGGAAGGGGCGCGGGTGTGGCTGCTCTCCGCCCAGCCGAGCCGGGCGGTGGCCCTGCTGGAGGAACACGACTGCATCGCCCGCTTCGTGCCCAACCCGGCCGACTTCCCGGCGATCGAGCGGCTGGTCAGCCAGGGCACGCCCGTGGCGCTCAAGACCCGCGGCACCGCCGAGCTGGAAGGGCTGCAGCTGCCGGCCTGGAAGCTGGTGCTGATCACCGATCGGGAATTCTTCGGCCAGCACAGCCTGGCGGCCACCGGTTACGTGCGGCGGCGGCGCAAGGCGGCCAGCCGGACGGTGGATCCGGGCAAGATGCGCCCCGGCGATTTCGTGGTGCATCGGAACCACGGCATCGGCCGGTTTCTGAAGCTCGAGAAGCTGGCGATCGGCGGCGAAAGCCGCGACTACCTGGTGGTGCAGTACGCCGACGGCCTGCTGCGGGTGGCGGCGGACCAGCTGGGCAGCCTGGGCCGCTACCGCGCCACCGGCGAAACGCCGCCGGAGCTCAACCGCATGGGCGGGACCGCCTGGACGCGGGCCAAGGAGCGGGCCAAAAAGGCGATCCGCAAGGTGGCGGTGGATCTGGTCAAGCTGTACGCCGAACGGCACAAGGCGGCGGGCTTCGCCTATCCCGCCGACGGCCCCTGGCAGAACGAACTCGAGGATTCCTTCCCGTACGAACCCACCCCGGATCAGCTGAAGGCGATCGTGGAGGTGAAGCGCGACATGGAGCAACCCTCACCGATGGACCGGCTGGTCTGCGGTGATGTGGGCTTCGGCAAGACGGAGGTGGCGATCCGGGCGATCTTCAAGGCCGTCACGGCCGGCAAACAGGTGGCGCTGCTGGCCCCCACCACGGTGCTGGCGCAGCAGCACTGGCGCACCCTCAGCGAGCGCTTCGCTCCCTATCCGGTCAAGGTGAGCCTGCTCAACCGCTTCCGCACGGCGGCGGAGCGGCGGGCGATCCAGGAGGGTCTGGCGGGAGGCACGGTGGATGTGGTGGTGGGCACCCATCAGCTGCTGGGCAAGGGCACCACCTTCCGGCAACTGGGGCTGCTGGTGGTGGATGAGGAACAGCGCTTCGGTGTGAACCAGAAGGAGAAGATCAAGGCGCTGCGCAAGGACGTGGACGTGCTGACCCTGAGCGCCACGCCGATCCCGCGCACCCTCTACATGAGCCTGTCAGGGGTGCGGGAGATGAGCCTGATCACCACACCGCCGCCATTGCGGCGGCCGATCAAGACCCACCTGGCGGCCCTGGATGAGGAAGCGGTGCGCAGTGCCATCCGCCAGGAGCTGGACCGCGGCGGCCAGGTCTTCTACGTGGTGCCGCGGGTGGAGGGGATCGAGGAGGTGGCCGAGCGGCTGCGTCTGATGATCCCCGGCCTGAAGCTGCTGGTGGCCCACGGCCAGATGGCGGAGGGAGAGCTGGAGAGCGCCATGGTGGCCTTCAACGCCGGCGAGGCCGATCTGATGCTCTGCACCACGATCGTGGAGAGCGGCCTCGACATTCCGCGGGTGAACACGATCCTGATCGAGGACGCCCAGAAGTTCGGCCTGGCCCAGCTGTACCAGCTGCGCGGCCGGGTGGGCCGCAGCGGCATTCAGGCCCATGCCTGGTTGTTCTACCCGGGGGAGGCCACCCTCAGCGAAGCGGCCCGCCAGCGGCTGCGGGCGATTCAGGAGTTCGCCCAGCTCGGCAGCGGCTACCAGCTGGCCATGCGCGACATGGAGATCCGTGGCGTGGGCAACCTGCTGGGGGTGGAGCAGAGCGGCCAGATGGAGGCGATCGGCTTCGACCTCTACATGGAGATGCTGCAGGAGTGCCTGGCTGAGATCCAGGGCCAGGACATTCCCAAGGTGGACGATACCCAGATCGATCTGCCGGTCACCGCCTTCATCCCGGCCGACTGGATCACCGAGAACGACGAGAAGATGGCGGCCTACCGGGCAGCGGCAGAATGCCGCAGCCGCGAGATGCTGGTGGAGCTGGCGGCGGGCTGGGTCGACCGCTACGGCGCCCTGCCGGCGCCGGTGGTGGCCCTGCTGCAGCTGATGGAACTGAAGCTGGTGGCCCGGCGCTGCGGCTTTGCGCGCATCCGGCCGGAGAAGCCGAACATCGTGCTGGAGACCCCGATGGAGGAGCCGGCCTTCCGGTTGCTGCGCCAGGGCCTGCCCCAGCATCTGCACGGTCGGCTGGTGTATCAGGCGGGGGGCGGCAGCAGCGCCAAGGTGCTGGCCCGGGGGCTCGGGGTGCTGCCGATGGAGAAGCAGATCGAGCAGCTGATGGAATGGCTGAACGCGATGGCAGCCCAGATCCCGGATGCGGACGGCATGACCGAAGCGCAGCGGAGCGAGCAACAGAAGCAGCGCGATGCCGAGGTGCTGCGGGTGTAGGCCGGCAGCTTTCGCTGTGCCCGACACGGGTCAGACCCTGGGCGGCAGCGGTGCGCGATCCGTGCCAGCGGACGCCAGAGCAGGTCGAGGCCGTGGCTGGCGGGGCAGGCTGGCCTGCTTGACCAGTCCGGGCAGAGCTCGGGCCTGGCGCGAGCCGGCCGATACCTGCGGGTAGGTACAGGGCACCGGGACAGGCCAGCTCTAATCAGACGAGATCTCAGAGCCGCACGGCTCCAAGCTGCCTGGGCACGATTCCCTTGAGGTCAACCAGCACCCCACCGGGCTCCAGCAGCTGCTGCCAGGAATCGACATCCAGTCCAACAAATTCCCGGTGAGGAACCGCTGCAATCACCACGGCGTAGCGTTCGCCCGTCGGGAGCTCCTGACGCAGGTGGAGACCATATTCACGCTGGGCTTCAGCGGGTTCAGCCCATGGATCCACCACTTCGGCTTGCATGCCGTAGTTGGTCAGTGTCTCGAGGAGGTCCACAACCCGGGTATTGCGCAGATCGGGGCAGTTCTCCTTGAACGTGAGACCCAGGACAAGGACGCGCGCGCCGCCAATCGGATGCTGTCGGCGGGCCATCTCCAGGACAAGCTGCTCTACGACCCATCGGCCCATGCCGTCATTGATCCGGCGACCTGCCAGCACGAGATAGGGATGGTATCCCTCAAGATCAGATTTGTAAGTGAGATAATAAGGATCAACTCCAATGCAGTGGCCTCCCACCAGACCGGGCCGGAAAGGCAGGAAGTTCCACTTCGTACCAGCCGCCTCAAGGACATCCAGGGTGTCGATACCGAGGCACCGGAAAATGATCGCCAGCTCATTGACGAGGGCGATATTGAGGTCGCGTTGCGTGTTTTCAATCACCTTGGCGGCTTCCGCAACCTTCAGGCTGGCAGCCGGGAACGTCCCGGCCTGAACAACGGAGCCATAAAAGTCGTCGACCCAACGCGCGGAGGCCTCGGTGCTGCCGCTGGTGACCTTCGTGATCGTTGTGAACTTGTGCTCACTATCGCCCGGGTTGATGCGTTCGGGGCTGTATCCACAGGCAAAGTGCTGGTTGTAGCGCAGTCCGGACAGGCGCTCGATGATCGGCACGCACACTTCTTCGGTCGCACCTGGGTAGACCGTGCTCTCGAAGATCACCAGGGGCAGTGGCAGAGAGCCGGCGCGTGCGGCCCTCGCTCGCAGAGCCTCGCCGACCGTTGCACTGGCCTTCTCCAAGGGGGTGAGATCCGGCCGTTTGGCGGCATCAATCGGAGTGGGCACGGTCACGACAAACACGTCGGCCTCAGAGAGCAGCGCCGGATCGCTGCTCAGCTCCAGCAGGCTGGCCTCCCCCAGCTCCTCACGGGTCAGCTCACGGGTGCGGTCGTGACCGTCACGCAGCTCTGCCAGGCGTTGGTTGTTGACGTCAAATCCGATCACCCGTCGCCGCAACGGCTCACCGGAGCGCACACACGGCTGCTGTTTGCCGAACTCCACCGCCAGCGGCAGACCGACATACCCCAAACCGATCACCGCCACCGTGCAGCTGGAGAGGGGCGGCAGAGGCAGAGCGGACTCCATTCTCATCGGGTGAGAGAGATTGGCAGGCACTGGCTGTCTATCCACAGCGGCATCACCGGAAGATGTCATCTCAGACGCCATAGAACTGGCGATACCAGGCCACGAACCGGGCGACGCCCTCACGCACCGGCGTGTTCGGTCGAAACCCGGTCCAGGCTTCCAGTGCCGAGGTATCCGCCGCCGTGGCCGGCACATCCCCTGCCTGCATCGGCAGCAGCCGTTTCTCAGCCGTCACCCCCAGGGCCTGCTCGATCGCCTCGATGTACTCCATCAACGGCGTCGGGTTGGAATTGCCGATATTGAACACCCGGTGCGGGGCCCAGCTCGTGGCCGGATCAGGCTGCTGGGGATCAAAGGCAGGATCGGAAGCCGCCGGCCGATCCAGGACGCGCACCAGGCTCTCGATGATGTCATCCACATAGGTGAAGTCGCGCACCATGCGGCCGTGGTTGAACACCTGGATCGGTTCTCCAGCCAGCATGGCGCGAGTGAACAGGAACAGCGCCATGTCAGGCCGCCCCCAGGGTCCATAGACCGTGAAGAAACGCAGGCCGGTGGCCGGCAAGCCATAGAGATGGCTATAGGTATGAGCCATCAGTTCATTGGCCTTCTTACTGGCCGCATACAGGCTCACCGGGTGATCCACCCCCTGGTGCTCCGAGAACGGTAGTCGGGTGTTGCCGCCATAAACAGAACTGCTGCTGGCATAGACCAGATGTTGAACGCCGTGGTGGCGGCAGCCTTCGAGGATATGGCCAAAACCGACAAGATTGGCCTGGATGTAGGCCGAAGGATTTTCGATCGAGTAGCGCACCCCTGCCTGGGCCGCCAGATTCACCACCTGATCAGGAGCGTGGGCCTCAAACACAGAGGCCACCGCCGGGCCGTCCTCCAGGTCGGCCTGAATCAGGGTGAACGGGGTCCCACAGGCCGCCGAGAGGGTCTGCAGCTGCTCGAGTCGAGCCCGTTTCAGGGCCGGGTCGTAGTAGGGATTGAGGTTGTCGAGACCGACCACCGCCGTGCCGCGCTCCAGAAGCCTCCGGCTCAGGTGGTAGCCGATGAAGCCGGCGGCACCGGTGACAAGAACGGTCATCGCTGGAGGGTCGTGGGGGCAGTGGAGCGGGGCGGAGCTCCGCAGGGAACTGACGGACAAACAGTGGGAATGACCGTGCTGCCGCCAGGGATGGGCCGGTGGACCAGCCCCGGCTGCCGAGTCTGCCAGGTATGGGGCGGGAGCCTGTGCAGCGATCGTGGATGCAACAACCCAGGGCGCATCAGAAGCGGTCAGTCCCGATGGTCATCCAGCTCCGGGCCAGGGTGACGGAGTGGCGACGCCTGGCGTGACGGGTCACAGGGCCAGCAGCGGCTGGGAGCGCCGCACGGATAAGCCAAGGGCAGGCCGCGCCTGCGGAGTCAGCAGCTGAAGACAGTTGGTACGGCCGGTGCTGCAAACGGTCGCCCTTGGCAGCAGCGAAGCCCCAGGAGCCCGAGCCGGGCAGAGGACCGCCGGCAGCCTGTCCGATCCACCGGCCGGTGGCGGCCGCAACCGATTCCGGCCGGACGGCGGTCAGCGGCGGCCCTCCAGGCCACTGCCGAAAACATCCGTTACAATCATGAGAACTTTTCTTAAGCACGGTTCATGGGCGTCGGTCTCGGTCAGGCTCTCGGCGACACCATCGGCTCCAGCACCGGCCCAGGAGCAGGCTTCAGCCTGGTGGCGGCGATGGTGTGCGTGATTGCCCTGGGGCTTTACGCCCTCACCCAGGGGGAGTCGGGCAACGACGACGACGACTCCACCCCCGGTGGCGGCCTGATGCAGCCTGTCGCCTGATTCAGACCCCGAGGTCCCGGGGCTCCATTGCTGCCCAGGAATCGCCTGGAGCCGACACTAGCTCTCACCAGGCTTCTCTCCGCCAACCTGTCGTTGGGCAGGTACAGCCTGGCATCCGGTTGGAAGCTGGTTTCAGTTCCGCCGGCCAGCCTTGATGGAAGACAACCCGTTCTCACCACCAGCCGGGCCGTTGTCTCTGGCTTCGTGACAGAGATCCTCCGCTTCGAGGCCCTGATCCCGGGCCCAGGCGGAAGGTACCAACACCAGAAACAACAACCACCAGAGTCCGATCAGCACCCCCAGCACCAGGCTGACCCACCACCGAGCAGGCCAGAGCAGGCTTGCGGCAAGAACCACCACGCCAGTGGTGATGATCGACCAGGGCTGGCACCACCAGGGCTTGAGCGACCAGATCGAGGCCGGCGGGCCGGCGGATGGGGCGTCGGTGGGCATCACCGGCCGGGATCAGGGCTTGGCGAGGGCCGCCGGCAGATTCGCGCTGCCCGGCTTGTAGGGCGTCTGCAGGCTGCCAACCGTGCGCAGCTGCTTGACCAGGGTGGTTTCGGCCGTGCGGTACTGGCTGTCCTTGCGAGTGCCGAGATCCTCGGCATCCAGGCTGGCCGCCTCCTTGTCGGTCATCTTGGCCGGCACATCCGGCACGATGCCCCGGTGATGGATGTCCTGGTTGCGCGGAGTCAGGTACTTGGCGATCGTCACCGTCATGCCGGAACCATCGGCGAGCCCACGCACCGACTGCACCAGACCCTTGCCGAAGGTCTTCTGACCGACGAGCACCGCCCGGTTGTTGTCCTGCAGAGCACCGGAGAGGATCTCGCTGGCGCTGGCGGAACCCTCGTTCACCAGCACCACCAGCGGGCGGGTGGTGAGGGCGCGGCCGTTGGCCCGCTTGACATCCTGAATGCCGTCGCGGGTCTTGGTGGAGACGATGATCCCCTCGTTCAGCCACTGGCGGGCGATCTCCACGCTGGACATGAGCAGCCCGCCGGGGTTGCTGCGCAGATCGAGCACATAACCCTGCACCCCCTTGCTCTCCAGGTCGCGGATCGCGGCCCGCATGTCCTTGGTGGCATTGGCGTTGAACTGCTTCAGGCGGATGTACCCCACCTTCATTCCTTCGGGGGTGGTGTTCACCTGATGGTTGACAGCGTGCAGCTCGATCAGCTCGCGCACCAGCGGCACCTCGAGGTTCTGGCCCTTGCGACGCAGCACCAGGTTGACCGTGGTTCCGGAGCGGCCACGGATCAGCTTGACCGCATCTTCGGTGCTCATCCCCTTGGTGGATTTGCCGTCGATCGACACGATCACATCCTTGGGCTGGACCCCGGCCCGCGAGGCCGGTGAACCCTCGATCGGGGAGACCACCACCAATTCCTTTGTGGCCCGGTCGACGCTGAGCTGGATGCCCACCCCGGACAGCTCGCCGGAGGTGTCGATCTGCATCTCCTTGAATTCACGCGGATCGAGGAACCGCGTATAGGGATCATCGAGGGTGCCGAGCATGCCCCGAATGGCCTCATAGGCCTCCTTGGGGCTGCCGTAGGTCTTCGCAAGAACGTCGCGGCGGAGCTTGCGCCAGCGGTCAGCGGTGTACTTGCCGGTGGTGTCCAGATAATCGCGGAAGACGATCTGCCAGGCCTGGTCCATCACCTCCTTGGGGCTTTCGGTGATCGAGACGCCGCTGGACTCGTAGATGACCATCTCCCGGGCCACCACAGCCGTCGCCGCACAGGCTCCAAGTCCAACCAGCGCCACGAAGGTGGTGCGTCCGCTGGGCATGCCGAAAAGGCCCCGATCAGGAAAGTCTCTTCAAATTAGCGCCGGGCCCTGGGCTCGAGAGCAGGCGGAAGCCCGCCGGGCGACGGTTCGGGAATCGGCCGTTGCCCCCTGGGGACTCTCAGGGATCGACCCAGCGACCATCCTCCTTGATCAGGGCGATCAGGGCATCGACCCCCTCGGCCTCGGGTACGCGACGGATCTCGTCACGGCCGCGGTACAGGGAGATGGTGCCTGGGGTCTTGCCCACATAGCCGTAGTCGGCATCAGCCATCTCGCCAGGCCCGTTGACGATGCAACCCATCACGGCGATATCCAGACCCGTGAGGTGGGCGGTGGCCGCCCGGACCTTGTGGAGAACATCTTCGAGATTGAACAGGGTGCGGCCGCAGCTCGGGCAGGCCACGTACTCAACCATCGTCTTGCGCAGGCCCAGGGCCTGCAGGATCGAGTAGCAGACCGGGATCTCCTTCTCCGGCGCCTCCGTGAGGGACACGCGGATCGTGTCGCCGAGGCCCTCGGCCAGCAGCGTGGCGATGCCGGCAGTGCTCTTGATCCGTCCGTAGTCGCCATCGCCGGCTTCGGTGACACCGAGATGCAGCGGATGGTGGAAGCCCTCGGCATCCATCCGATCGGCCATCATCCGGTAGGCGGCCAGCATCACAGGCGCTCGCGACGCCTTCATCGAAATCACGATGTTGTGGAAGTCGAGTCGATCGCAGATGCGGATGAACTCCATGGCGCTCTCGACCATCCCCAGCGGCGTGTCGCCGTAGGTGAAGAGCATGCGTTCAGCCAGGGAGCCGTGGTTGACCCCGATGCGCAGGGCCTTGTCCTGCTCGCGCAGGAGGCTTACCAATGGCTCCAGCGTCTGCTGGATCCGCTCGCCGATGGCGGCCACTTCCTCGGCGCTGAATTCGGTGCGGTTCGGATCGGGCTTGTCGAAGACGTAGAGCCCCGGGTTGATGCGCACCTTGTCGACGTGCTGGGCCACCTCCAGGGCGATCTTCATGCCGTTGTGATGCACATCGGCCACCAGCGGCACCGGCCGGTAACTGTCTTCGAGGCGCTTGCGGATCTCACCCATCGCCTTGGCATGGGCCAGGGATGGAACGGTGACGCGCACGATCTCGCAGCCCGCTTCATGCAGTCGCCGGATGCCGGCCGTGGCCCCCTCGATGTCGAGGGTGTCCTCGTTGATCATCGACTGGACCACCACCGGATGCTGGCTGCCGACCCAAACATCACCGACCCGCACACTGCGGGTGGGCCGGCGGTGGATCTGGGTGTCGTAGCGGCGGTTGGCGGCAGCGGCAGCACCGTCGGCGGGGGCCGGGTCAACGGCGGGACGGGACGGGGCGGCGGTCATCGCGGGGTGGATGCGTGCTCAAAGCCTGTCACAGCGACCGGAGAACTGACGAATGGACGCGGGCCCGGGCGGCGGGGGCTCATTCCTGCTCCAACCGCGTCCTGACGGCCTTGAGGTCGTGCCAGGTGAGCCACTTGGGGCTGCCCTGCTCGCGGGAGGCGTTGCGCAGCAGGTAGGAGGGATGGAACACCGGCATCAGCCATCGCCCGGCCAGCACCCCCTCCTCGCCCAGGCGCCACTGGCCCCGCAGACGTGTGATGCCGCCCCGGATCCCCAGCACCCCCTCCATCGCCGTGGCGCCGGCCAGCAGGATCACCGCCGGATCCACCAGGGCGATCTGCTGCTGCAGAAAGGGCAGACAGGCCGCCATCTCCTCCGGCGTCGGCCGGCGGTTGTCGGGAGGGCGGCACTTGACCACGTTGCCGATGTAGGCGTCGCGCTCGCTGTCGATGCCCACAGAAGCCAGCATCTGGTCGAGCAGCTGGCCCGCCCGGCCGACGAACGGCCGCCCGCTGGCGTCTTCCTGGGCTCCCGGTCCTTCGCCGATCACCATCAGGCGGGCGCGCGAATTGCCGCGGCTCACCACCACATGTTGGCGGCCCTCCGCCAGGCCGCAGCGGTGGCAATCGGCGCAGCGGGCGGCCAGCAGCGCCAGGGCCGGCTCCGGATCGGCTGGGCGGGCTTGCCGCGGCTCGGTCCCGGACGGGGTGGCAGCGGCCCGGTCAGCAGCTGGGTCAGGCGCTGGAGCGACGGCTTCAGCAGGGGAGGCGACACCGGCGCTGGAGCCGGACTGGCCAAGGGCGGGGGGAGCTGCGCTGGTGTTGGCGCTGGGGGTGGCGGCGAACAGATCGCTCTGGTGAATGGAGTCATTCATGCCTCCCATCTTCCCGGGAGCGTTCACAGGAGAACCGTTCCCGGGAAACGCATAGGGCAGGATGGCCCTGATGCCGATTGCTGCGACTCCGCCGATGCCGGCCCCGCTGTCGCTGTCCGCCCGGGCCGGGGCGCTGCAGCCCTCCCTCACCCTCGCGATCGTCGCCAAGGCACGCCAGTTGCGCGCCGACGGCCGCGACATCTGCAGCCTCAGTGCCGGCGAACCCGATTTCGACACCCCGGCCTTCATCCGCCAGGCGGCGACCGCCGCTCTGGAGGGCGGCCACACGCGCTACGGGCCCGTCGCCGGCGAGCCCGCCCTGCGCCAGGCGATCGCCACCAAGCTGCAGCAGGAGAACGGCGTCACCATCTCCCACGACCAGGTGCTGGTGACCAACGGCGGCAAGCAGGCCCTTTACAACCTGTTCCAGGTGCTGCTGGACCCCGGCGACGAGGTGCTGCTGCCGTCGCCCTACTGGTTGAGCTACCCGGAGATGGTGCGGCTCACCGGCGCGACGGTACGCCTGCTGCCCAGCACGGCCGAGTCCGGTTTCCGTCTCGATCCCGCCCAGCTGGAGGCCGCCATCACGCCCGCCACCCGGCTGCTCGTGCTCAACACCCCCTCCAATCCCACGGGCATGGTGATGCGCCGCGACGAGATCGAGGCGGTGGCCGAGGTGCTGCGCCGCCACCCCCGGGTGGCGGTCGTCTGCGATGAGATTTACGAATTCCTCACCGCTCCGGGCCATGCGCACAACTGCTTCGCGGCGGTGGCTCCGGACCTGGCCGACCGCATCCTGCTGGTCAACGGCTTCGCCAAGGGCTGGGCGATGACTGGCTGGCGGGTGGGCTGGCTGGTGGGTCCGGCCCATGTGGTGGCTGCCGCGGCGGCCCTGCAGAGCCAGAGCACCAGCAATGTCTGCACCTTTGCCCAGTTCGGCGCCCTGGCGGCGATCGAGGGCTCCCGCGACTGCGTGCGGGCGATGGCCCGGCAGTTCGATGAGCGCCGTGCCCTGCTGAGCGAACGACTGCTGGCGATCGACGGCATCCGCCTGCTTCCGCCGGAGGGGGCCTTCTACGCCTTTCCCGATGTGAGCGCCTGGGGCCTCGACTCGATGACCCTCTGCAACCGCCTCCTCGAAGACGTGGGACTCGCGGTCGTTCCCGGTGTCGCCTTCGGCGACGACCGCTGCATCCGCCTGTCCTGCGCCGCCTCGGAAGCCACGATCAACGACGGCGTGGACCGCCTGGAGCGCCTGCTCACGGCGCTCTGAGAACGTGGGGGCTGCGCCGCTGCCGCCATGGCCTTGCCGATCCCCCGGAAGCTGGTGGTGCTGGGCGACAGCGGGGTCTTCGGCTGGGGGGATGCCGAGCACGGCGGCTGGTGCGAGCGCCTGCGGCGCCACTGGATGGACCTGCCCGGTGGTCCGGTGCTCTACAACCTGGGCGTGCGTGGTGACGGTCTCGAGCGGGTGGCGGCCCGGCTGCCGGCCGAGGTGGGAGCCCGCGGTGAGCTGCGGCGCCAGCGCCCCCAGGGCATCCTGCTGGCGGTCGGCCTCAACGACACCGCCCGGGTCGGTCGCGCCGACGGACGCCATCAGCTTGACCCCGACGGCTTTCTGTTCGGCCTGCAGCAGCTGCTGCCCCAGGCCCGCGCCATCGCCCCGGTGCTGGTGCTGGGGTTGACGCCGGTGCTGAGCGAGGCGATGCCCTACGCGGAGGTGCTCTGGTACGACAACGCCACAGTGACCCGCTACGAACGCCTGCTGGAGGAGGCCTGCCAGGAGGCTGACGTGCCCTTCCTGCCCCTGCTGGGCCCCCTGCTGGAGCAGAGCGACTGGGAGCACTGGCTCTGCCCGGATGGCCTGCATCTCAACAGCGACGGGCATCGCTGGATCTACGAACGGGTGCGGCAGTGGCCGGCGCTGCTGACATGGGCAGGGCTGGAGACCGCCGCAGGTCTCAGCTCGTCGTTCTGATCGGCGGGTCTGAGCAACGGGATCTGAACAACGGAGGCTGAACAACGGGATCTGAGCCACTCGATCTGAGCGGCCTGAGCCGGGAGCCCGCTTCCAGAAATCCCCCGATCGGGGGACAGAAAACCACTCCATCAGGGGACAGGAGCTGGTGCAGACCCGGACCACCGTGAAAACACGGATCTGATTCCGCACGCTTTTCCATGGATCTGAACCCCACACACCCCCAGGGCCCCCTCCAGAGCGGGACCACCCCCTTGAACATCGGCGTCACCCCGGCGAGGCCCCGAGCGTCTGAAACGGCGCTGGACTCCGCCGCCGACGCCGCCGTACCGACGGGAACCTCCCGGTGCGCCGGGCGGAGCGCCGGCCCCCGCCCCCACGGCAGGGTGAACGCCGCCGGCACGAACCGACACTCCGCAGCAGCCGAGGCCAGCAGCCCCGCTGCCGCCGCCCAGGAGAGCCCGGGCGCCGCAGCTTCAGCCGAAACCGCGCCGCTGGACAACACGAATCACAGCGCCAGCACGGATCACTGCGCCGATCGGAGTGCTGACCCCAGCGCTGACCCCAGTGCTGACCCCAGCGCTGACACCAGTGCTGACACCAGTGCTGACACCAGTGCTGATGACAGCGCGGCCGGCCAGCGACGACTGGAACGCAACCGCCGCTGGCTTCGGGACCGGGACGCCTGCCGCGATGCCGCTGAGCGCCTGGCCTGGCGCAACACCCTGGTGGCAGGGAACATGGGTCTGGTGCGCAGCATCGCCGCCCGGGAGAGCCGAGGCAGCGATCTGCCCTTCGAGGATCTGGTGCAGGTGGGCTGCCTGGGGCTGATCCGGGCCCTCGAGGCCTTCGATCCTTCCCGTGGCCACTGTCTGAGCACCTTTGCGGTGCCCTACATCCGCGGAGCGATCCGGCGGGAATACCGCGATCGCCGGGCCATGGTGCGCATTCCCCGCCCCCTCTGGGAACTGCGGCAGCGCGCCTGTCGGCTGCAAGACCAGCGGCTGCGGGCCGGGGAGCCCGAGCTGGGCTTGCAGGCGCTGGCCGAGACGCTCGGCTGCGGCCTCGAAGCGCTGGCTGAAGCCCTCGGGCTGGAGACGCACAGCCGGGTCTGGAGCCTCGATGCCCCCCGGCCGGGGGGGCAGGGAGACGGCGGCGAGGGCAGCTCCTGGCTGGAGCAACTGGCGGACCCCGCCAGCCTGGCCCGACCCGACGAGCTCGTGCGCCCGGCGGACGGGGGACTGCTGCGCTGGCTGCAACGCCGCCTTGGAAGCCTCAGCCCGGCGGAGCGGCTGCTGGTGGAGGGGCGGATCGGCCAGAACCGAACCTGGGTGGATCTCGGGCATGAGCTGGGTCTTCCCGCACGCCAAGCCCAGCGCCGCTGCCACGCCCTGCTGACCCGCCTGCGGCAGGAGGCCGAGAGCTGCCTTCAGAGCCAGGGGCTGACGGCCAGGGCCAGCAGCGCCGCCAGCAGCGTCTGAAGGCCATTCACGGTTTCGTTGCTGAGCCAGGCCAGGCGGCTCTGGAGGGTGGCGCCGATCACGCTCTCCACCAGGGTCGCCACCAGCGCCACACCGGTGACCGCGGCCCAGGCAGGCCCCCCCGCGATCAGCCCCAGAGCCGCCATCACCAGGGCCATCAGACCGCCACCCACGGCACTGGCGGCCGTGCCCTCGAGGCTGATGGCTCCCTCCGTGCCGGCCGGCACCGGGCGCAGGCTGGTGATCAGCACGGTGTGGCGCCCCCAGCGCTTGCCGATCTCACTGCCCCAGGTGTCGGCCAGCTTGGCGGCGAAGCTGCTGGCGAAGGCCAGCTGCAGGGGCCCCTGCCAGGCGAGCGGAGCCCGACAGGCCAGCAGGGCCAACAAGGCCCCCACCAGAGCCGAACCCCACACGTTCGCCGGCCCGCGCCTGCCGCCCCGGGCCTCGGCCAGGCCGGCAGCCTGCTTGCGCCGCCATCCGAGACGGGTCACCAGGGAGCCCAGGGCCAGATAGGCCACGACCGCCAGCCAGGCGCGCCAGCCCAGGCTTCCCCAGAGCAGCGTGCCCAGAACACCGGCATGAACCCAGCCCGACGGGGTGAGCAGCGGCGCCCGCTGGGCGGCGCCGATCAGCAGCGCATTCAGGAGCAGGGCCGTACCCCAGTGGGCGAGATCCTGCGGAGGGGGCGCGATCATCGACCCGGCCAGCATGTGTTGCACAGATCTAAGCGGGGGCACGCCGAACGGCGACGCCGACGGATAATCGCTGGACCTCCAAGCCAAGCGGCGCCATGGTGTTCAAGCGTGGGTTCTTCCTGGATCTCAGCAACGGCGAGGCCCAGCAGGCTCCTGTCACCGTGGCCCCGGTGAAAGCCGCTCCCGAGGCGACCAAGGCCAAGGCCCAACCCAAGGCCGCTGCTCCCGCCGCTCCCGCAACCGCGGTGAGCGCCGCGCCTGCGGATCCCGCCACCCAGTCCGCTGAGACCCCGGCCTCGGACGTCGGCAGCAGCGGCCCTTCCCTGACCACCGCCGAAGCCATCGCCGCCGAACTGGCCGCCGCCCAGGCCAGCCGGCCGGCCCCCAGTGCGGTCACCTTCGCGCCCGACTGTGTCACCGCCGGCGGTGCCCTCAACCGCCGCCGCCGGAGCGGAGGCGCCGATCTGGCCGGCTTCAGGGAGATGGCGCGGGGAATGATGGGGAACTGAGGTTCCGCCAGCTCACCAGATCCGCCAGCCCGGCCAGCGCCGCTGTAGAGGTGCGCAGAATCGACGGCCCCAGGCTCACGGGTTGCCAGCCGGCGGCAAGCGCCGTCGCCTCCTCCGCCGGGCTCCAGCCCCCCTCGGGTCCGATCGCCACGCACAGGTCCGGCGCCCCCGGGTGGGGAAACTCCCGTAACAGAGCAGCGAGCAGCGGCAACCCCGAGCGGCGCGTGGTGGCCAGCAGCCCCAGGCAGGGCTTGGTGGTCGCATCAACCGGATCATCGATCGCGCCAGCGCTGATGCCGCCCGGCCAGGTGCCGTCAGCGGGGGGAGCGGCGGCCCAGCCCGGGCCCCCCAGAAAGGCCTGGGCCGCCACCGGCTCGCGCAGCTCGGGCGCCCACAGCCGCTCGCACTGCTCCACCGCCTCGGTGACGATCGTGCGCCAACGGGCCACAGGCCAGCGACCGGCGACCACGCAGCGCTCCGCCTGGAGCGGCTGCAGCTGATCGACGCCCAGCTCAGTGGCCATCCGCCAGACCAGCTCCGGCTCCCGCCTGGGCACCGCCAGGGCCAGTTGGAGGCGTGGGCTGGCCGGCGGCTGGCGCTGCAGGGGGCTGGCGGCGGGCTGCTCGAGCTCCAGCCGCGACGGCTCCACCAGGCGGGCCGTCCACAGACCGCCGCAACCATCAACCAGCGCCACCCGCTCGCCTGAGCGCGTGCGCAGCACCCGGCCCAGATAGTGGGCCTCCGCTGGCTCGAGGACCAGGCTGACCCCGGCGGCGGCCAGGCGCTCCGGGGCGATCAGCAGGCGCCGCAGTTCCCGTGCCATCGGTCGGGCCTCAGCCGGCGCCGTCGAACAGAGCTTCGGGATCCTCCTCCACCGGCCAGTCGTCGTTGACGCCACCAACCACCAGTTCAGCCAGCTCCACCACATCGCGATCGAGCTGGCGCAGGGCGTTGATCAGCACATCCAGGCCCAGGGCGTCACTGGTCCCCAGGTCCAGCCAGCAGCGCCCCCAGTCCCCCTGGTACTCGAAGGCGGCCATGTTGTGCATCAGCGCCGGCATCGCCCGCTCCGCCTCCTCGGCGTCGTAGGCCAGCCAGCTGAGATCGGCGCCGGCGTCGTGGGCCTGCAGGTTTTCGGCGTTGAATCCCCCGAGCTTGCCCAGCACGAACCAGCTGTCGAACACCCCCTCCACGTAGTCCCGCTCCCCCTGGCCGGGGGGGTGAGCGAAGCGCAGCCAGATCCAGCAGCTGAACGGATCGACCTCGCGGAAACGGACCTCCATGGCGGGCAGAGGGGGCATCGGACAGACCAGCCCATCCAACAACGCCGCCGTCGACCCCGCACCCTGCATGCTGGGGGCATGCTCGACATCCGATGCTCGACATCCAGGGTCTCCGCTACCACCCCGCCACCGCCCCTGCCCCCGTGCTCGACGGCCTGGATCTCCGCCTGGAGGCGGGGGCGCCGGTGCTGGTGGCCGGCCGCAGCGGCAGCGGCAAGACCACCCTGCTGGAACTGATCTGCGGTCTGGCGAGCCCAGACGGTGGCCGCATCCTCTGGAATGGCGAAACCCTCGACGCCCGCGCCCGTCGCTGGCTCTGCGGCCTGGTGTTCCAGTTCCCCGAACGCCATTTCCTTGGGCTCACCCTGGGGCAGGAACTGCGACTGGGCCAGCGGCGCCTGGGTCAGGAGCGGATGCAGGCGGTGCTCGACCGGGTGGGCCTTGGTGGCGTCAGCTGGCAGCACCCCCCCGAGCAGCTCAGCGGCGGGCAGCAGCGACGCCTTTCCCTGGCGGTGCAGCTGCTGCGCGATCCGCGGGTACTGCTGCTGGATGAACCGACCGCCGGCCTCGACTGGACCGTGCGCGAGGAGATCCTGCAGCTGCTCGATGACCTGGCCAGGGAGCGGGCCGTGCTGGTGGTGAGCCACGAGCCGGAGCTGTTCCAGGGGCGGGTCGCCCAGGCCTGGCGGCTGCAGGGCGGGCGCCTCGAGCGGCAGGAGGCCCTCCGTACGATGCCTCCACACGCGAACGGGTGATGGCGGATCGGCTGCTGCGGGCCACGGCAGCGCAGGGAGGAATCCGGATGGTGGCGCTCACCACCACCGTGACCAGCCGCTACGCCCGGCGGCGGCACAATCTCTCCTTCCTGACCACCGTCCTGCTGGGGCGGGCGATGACCGCTGGACTGCTGCTGGCGAGCTCGATGAAGGTCGCCCATGGACGGGTCAACCTGCGCATCCAGTCCGATGGTCCCCTGCGCGGCCTGATGGTGGATGCCGGCCGCGATGGCACGGTGCGCGGCTACGTCGGCAATCCGGAGCTGGAACTCGACCTGGTGGACGATGGAACCGGCGGGGCGATGTTCGATTTCCGCAGGGCCACCGGCACCGGGTACCTGCACGTGGTGCGGGACATCGGCGAGGGCGAACCGTTCAGCAGCACCGTGGAACTGGTGAGCGGCGGGATCGGCGACGACGTGGCCTCCTACCTGCTCCACTCCGAGCAGACCCCCTCGGCGGTGTTTGTGGGGGAACGGATTGACAGCAACGGGGTGCGCTGCGCCGGCGGTGTGCTGGTGCAGGTGCTGCCACGGGCAGCGCGGGAGCCGGCGCTCGTGGCGCTGCTGGAGGAGCGCTGCCGCGAGATCCGGGGCTTCAGCGAGCGCCTGGAGGCCCATGCCGACAACCTGCAGGGTCTGCTGGAGGCGATCTTCCCGGATCTCGATCCGGTGCCACTGGAGGATGCCGAGGCCAGTCAGGAGGTGCAGTTCCACTGCCCCTGCAGCCGGAAGCGCAGCGTCAACGCCCTCAAGCTGCTGGGCCGCGATGAACTCAGCGACATCCTGCGCGAAGACGGCCACGCAGAACTGACCTGCCACTTCTGCAGTGAGGTGTACCGCGTGGAAGCCGAGGAGCTGCGGGAGCTGATCGACGAGCTGGCCGTGGCCTGAGATCGGCTGGCCGTGGCCTGAGATCGGCTGGCCGTGGCCTGAGATCGGCTGGCCGTGGCCCGAGACCGCCTGGCCGTGGCCTGAAGTCGGTTCGGGCTCGGCTCAGCCGATCAGCAAAGCCCCGATCAGCAGCAACAGCAGGGCAGGCAGGCTCTGAAGCGTGAGGGTGGGCAACGACAGGGACGCCCCCACGAGCCCCGCCAGCACCGATCCAAGCAACAGCCCCAGGCTCAGCAGGGCAAAGCTCCAGCCGACCGCCTGCAGGAAGCGGCCGTTGCGGCGCTGGAGGGTGGTCAGGGTGACGCCGGTGGCCAGGGCGAGCAGCAGTTCCGGCGGTGCCGTGGGCACAACCAGCAACAGCACGGCCAGGATCCCGTCGGCCACGAGCGGGAACCAGAGGAGGGGTCCGGAGGCGAGAGCCAGCCTGGGCAGGGACGGCGCGGCCACCGGCAGGCGGGCACCGGGGAGCTGGGGGAGGGGTGGACGGGACGGCAGGGCGGGCCGCACGGAGGGCTGGGGGGCCTGCTCGCGCTGAGACGCGGTACGGGCGGCGCTGCTGACACGCCCCTGCTGCCGCTCCTTGAGGCGCTCCATCAGAACAGCGTCGTAGGCGGCCTCAACCCTGGAGCGGGCGATCGCATCGTCTCCAACCTCCTCAAGGCGGGCCTGGCGGGCGGCCTGAACGGCATCAAAGGAGGCATCGGCCTCAACCCCGAGTCGGCCGTAGGGGTCGGGGGAGCCGGAGTCCTGGGGGGTGGAATCCACGGGCTGGTCGGAGACCGGATAGTTGATCAAAAGCGTAGGCAGTCAGGCTCAGAACAGCGGGTCACTGCGGCGATATCCACCCTCCAGCTGCAGGCGACGACGGCAGGCTTCGGCTTCCTCGGCCCGCAGACGCTGGCGGCGCTTGAGCAGGGGCATCTGGGGAGGGAGATGGCTGCCTTCACGAATCTCCACGAGGTGGGCACCGGAGCCCCCGGGGGCGGGCAGAAAGCTCACGTAATCGCTACCCCCGTCACTGCGGGGACGCACCAGCCAGAAAGGGGAAGGCATCGCGTCGGTCGCCGGCGGCGTTGTGACGAATTATTGCTTGATTCTGGTCGACCGGAGCGCCGGCCGTGGGGATTCCGCGAAAGAGGAGCATGCGCGCACGCCGGACGCCGGCAGTCTGCCGGGTGTCGAGGGCCGGGCAGCTCAGAGGGCGATCGGCTCCACGCCGCTGACCACCGGCGCCACCGCACTGAGGGCCAGATCGGGATGATCCTCCTGCAGCTGCCGCAGATTCCAGTCGTTGCGGAAGAGGAGCACCGGACGGTCCCAGCAATCGCGGACCGTGCGGCAGTTGAAGATCCGCCCCACCCGCTCCAGGGCTGGCCAGCCGCCGCTGACCCAGCGAGCGACGCTGAACTCCATGGGCTCGAGCCGGGTCTTGACGCCGTATTCGTTCTCGAGGCGGTACTGCACCACCTCCAGCTGCAGCTGACCCACCGCCGCCAGGATCGGATCCCGCCGGCTGGGATCGGTGTCGTAGAGCACCTGCACCGCCCCCTCCTCCCGCAGTTCGTTCACCCCCTTGCGGAAGCTCTTGAAGGCCGAGGGGTTGGGGTTGCGCAGCCAGGCGAAGATCTCCGGAGTGAAACAGGGGATCCCCTCGTACTCCACCCTCGGACCCACATAGAGCGTGTCACCGATGGCGAACATGCCCGGGTTGTTGAGACCGATCACATCGCCGGGATAGGCGTCTTCGACCACCTCCCGATCCTGGCCGAACAGCTTCTGGGGCCGGGAGAGTCGGATGCTGCGGCCGGTGCGGGCATGGGTCACGGTCATGTCCTTCTCGAAGCGGCCGCTGCAGACCCGCACGAACGCCACCCGGTCGCGATGGCGGGGATCCATGTTGGCCTGGAGTTTGAACACGAAGCCGCTGAATCCGGCGCGCAGCGGATCGACAGGGCCGTCGCTCGAGCTGCGGGCGGTGGGCCGCTGGGCCAGCTCGAGGAAGGCATCGAGGAAAGGACGCACGCCGAAATTGGTCATCGCCGAACCGAAGAACACCGGGCTCAGCTCGCCGGCATGCACCAGCTCCAGATCCAGCTCGGCGCCGGCCCCCTCCAGCAGCTCCAGCTCCTCAAGGGCGGCCTCCAGCAGTTCGGGCTCGACCCGTTCGCTGGCCTTGGCCTCCTCGATGCTGAGCGTCAGCTCCTCCGACTGTCGTCCCCGCTCCGCCCGCTGGAAGAGCACGACGTCGCGGCTGCGGCGATCGATGACCCCGCGGAACCGGTCACCGCTGCCGATCGGCCAGTTCACCGGCCAGCAGGCCAGGCCCAGCTCCTGCTCGATCTCATCGAGCAGCTCCAGGGGTTCGCGCCCGGGCCGATCCATCTTGTTGATGAAGGTGAAGATCGGGATGCGGCGCATCCGACACACCTCGAACAGCTTGCGGGTCTGCGGCTCGAGCCCCTTGGCCGCGTCCTCGAGCATCACCGCGTTGTCGGCGGCAGCCAGGGTGCGGTAGGTGTCCTCGGAAAAGTCCTGGTGGCCCGGCGTGTCGAGCAGGTTGATCGTGCTGCCGGAATAGTCGAACTGGAGCACCGTCGAGGTGATCGAGATGCCGCGCTGCTTCTCCAGCTCCATCCAGTCGGAGGTGACCTTGCGCTGCTCGCCCTTGGCCTTCACCGCCCCGGCCTGCTGAATCGCGCCGCCGTACAGCAGCAGCTTCTCGGTGAGCGTCGTCTTGCCGGCGTCGGGGTGGGAGATGATCGCGAAATTGCGGCGCCGCTGCACCGCTCCGGCCAGGGCGGCGTCCGCGGCTGCGCCGGCGCTGTCGGGCCCGGCGGAGCTGGAGGCTGTGGAGATCATCCAGCCAGCCTGCCAGGCGACCCGACGGCGGAGCAGTGGCGCTCCAGCAGGGCCAGGCCGAGGGACAGGTCCGCCTGATGGATCAAGGCCTCCCGCTCCACCGCCTGCACCGCCGGCGACCGCCGGTAGAGGGGATGGTTGAGCAGCTGTCGCTGGGCCGGAGCGGGACTGCCGCCGAGATCGAGCGGGCGCGGCTGGGCGCGCAGGCCACCCGCCCGGCAGCTCTGGGCCACATGGATCGCCTCGTGGTTGAGGACCAGGGAGAACAGGCGCGTTCCCCGGTCCGGCAGATCGGGCTGGAGGCTGAGGCGCAGGCGGTTGGGGGTCCACTGGCCGCCGGCCTGGGGACTGATCAGGGGCTCGAAGATCACCGTGATCCCGAGGCTGCGGAGCCGGGCCAGCAGACGGGCGATCACCCGGCGCTCGCGCTCCCAGGAGGGCGGGTGGCGCAGCATCGCCTCCAGCTCGCCGGGGGCGGGCGGTGGATCACCGGCCAGCCGACGCTGTGTGACCAGAACCCGTCCATCCGGCAGACGACGGGCCACAGGGAGCCACTGGCGATCGCCCTGCGCCAGGCGGGCGAACAGCGTGGGCAGGGCCGAGAGTTCCAGGGATCTCCCCCCGGGGGATGGCGGACGGCTGAGCGGAGCGAGCCGGCGCCCGGTCTCGCCGGGCGGCGGCGGCAGCGACGCCAGAGCGGCCGAACCGGCGGGCCAGGCGAGCGGCAGCAGCAGGGCGGCAGCGCCCCACAACCGCACCAGGGCGGTCGGGCTGGCGACGGGCATCAGGGAGCGGGAGGGAACGCCCCGGTCATCCTGACGAGGGCGGACGCCGGCGGCGCGCCCAACCAGGATGGGGGCAGTGGTGGACCGCATCGGCATGCTTCCCTCGCGTCAGGCCCGCGCCTCCCGGCAGGCCCGTCAGGCCCGCCGCCGCACCAGACCGCTGGCCCGCTGGGTGGCCTCCCGGCAGCACTCCTCGCGGGACACCACCTTCCGGGTTCCTGGCACGCCGGTGTTCGTGGGCGAGCGCAAACGGGAGCGCGCCATCCTGCATCTGTTCGACTTTGACAGCACCCACCTGCATGAGCTGGAGGATGCCGATCTGCACGACTGCACCCGCCATCTGCCCAGTCCGACGGTGACCTGGGTGAACGTCAGCGGTGTGCATGATGTCGGGCTGATCGAGGCCCTGGGTGCAAGCTTCGCCTTGCATCCGATGACACGCGAAGACATCGCCAACACATCGCAGCGGCCGAAGTGGGAGGAGTTTCCGGGATACGGATTCATGGCCCTGAAGATGCTGGAGGTGGATGAGGCCGCCCAGCAGGTGAAGATCGAACACGTGAGCCTGATCCTCGGTCCGAACTGGGTGCTGTCGTTCCTGGAGGATGCCGGCGATGTATTTGAAAGCGTGCGTGAGCGCATCCGAGCCAACATGGGCCGGGTGCGCAACCTCGGCGCCGACTACCTGGCCTTCTGCCTGCTCGATGCGGTGGTCGATCACTATTTCCTGGCAGTGGAGCGGATCGGCGATCGGATTGAGCTCTTTGACGAGCATGTGCTCAATGAGCCGGATCAGACCGACGTGCAGGAGATCCACCGCTTCAAACGCGGCCTTCTGGCGCTGCGCCGGGCCGTCTGGCCGATGCGGGAAGTGGTGGGGGCGGTCGCCAAGAGCGGCTCCGATCTGATCGGCGAAGACAGCCGCGTGTTCTGGCGCGATCTCTACGATCACACCGTTCAGGTGATCGACATGGTGGAAACATCACGCGACACTCTGGCCAGCCTGCATGACACCTATCTCTCCAGCCTGAGCAACCGGATGAACGAGGTGATGAAGACCCTCACGATCATCTCCACAATCTTCATCCCCCTGACCTTCATCGCCGGCATCTACGGCATGAATTTTCAGCACATGCCCGAACTTGCCTGGAAGGCCGGTTACTACGTGGTCTGGGCGATCATGGTCGCCATCACTGTGCTGCTGGTGCTGTGGTTCCGTCGGAGGGGCTGGCTGTGATCCGCCCCCACACCTCCAGATAGCGGTCCTCAAGCGGCACCACCTGCCAACCGGCCAGTCCAGCGTCCTGCAATTGCTGCTGCACCTCCTCCAGCCGGAACGCGGCGAGCAGGGAGGCTCGGTAGTCGCGGCGCAGGATGTCCGGGGCGTCTGCAGCATGCCGGGCCACCAGGGCCTCCACCGCCGCCGGGGAGTCGGGCCGGCGCAGATCGCGCACCACCACCACGGCCCCTGGGGCGGCCAGGCTGCGGACGGCCCGCCAGAACACGGCGGGATCATGCAGATGGTGGAGCACCGAGTTACTGACCACCGCCCCAAAGCCACCGGCCAGGGGCGGGCGGCCCAGGGCGGGATCGGCAAGGTCACATCGCAGGAAGCGCAACCGCTGCGGCGCCCCAGCGGCGGCGAGCCGCTGCTGCTCGGCAAGGGCCACCATCGCCTCGGCGCCGTCGATGCCCAGAACGGAAGCGGCCGGGCGGGCGGCGGCGATCCGGAAGCTGATGTTGCCCGGTCCGCAACCCAGATCCACCACCCGGCAGGCGGGATCGGGCAGCAGGCCCAGAACTCGATCGGTGAAGTCCTGGTCGCTGCTGCCGAAATCGGCGGCGGCGTAGGCCGTCACCTGCTCTGGGTCGGCCATCAGCTCAGGCTCGGGAATGCGATCCATGCCGGCAACCGGTGTGATCAGCCGCCCAGGGGCTGGAGGGTGGCGAGGCGATCCAGGATGGAGCGGTCCCGCTCCAGGCAGGGGCGGTCGAACAGCCAGCCCTGAAACAGGCTGCAACCTTCGTCCCGCAAGGCAGCCCACTGGGCTTCGGTTTCGACGCCCTCGGCCACCACCTGCAGATCCAGGGAGCGGCCGAGGTCGAGAATCGCCCGCACGATGGCGGCATCCTGGGGCTGATGCAGAAACCGGCGCACAAATCCCTGATCGATCTTGACCTCACGAACCGGCAGATAGCGCAGATAGGAGAAGGATGAATAGCCCGTCCCAAAGTCGTCGAGTGAGAATTCAATCTGATACTGCATCAGCTCATTCATGCGCTCGCCAGCCAGAACCAGATCATTGAGGACTGAGTCTTCGGTGATTTCAAAACGCAGGCGGCGACCGCTCACGCCCGAGCCCTCAAGCAAACGGACGACCATATCCACGAAATCGGGACGCAAAAACTCAGGCGTGCTGAAGTTGATGGAGACACGAAAGTCCTCCGGCAGACCCCTGGCTTCCCAGAGCGGCAGATCAGCAATCACCCGCCGCATCATCAGATCACCCAGCGAATGAATCAGGCCCGAGTCCTGGGCGACAGGGATGAACTCGGCCGGCGGATAGACCGGCTGTCCATTGGCACCGACCCAACGGATCAGGGCTTCACATCCCACAGGGACGCGCTGGTTGTTGACCTGCAGCTGGTAGGCAGGATCAAAGGAGTCCGTTCTGAGGCCCTCGCGAATCCTGGCCTCCAGCTGGGAGCGTTTGTCGACACGCAGCTGCAGTTCCTCCTGGAACAGGCGGTATTTGTTCCGGCCTGCGGCCTTGGCTTCATAGAGGGCCAGATCGGCCTGCTGCATCAGCTTTTCAAAGGAGGTCAAGCGAGTTGTGGGCAGGGCGATGCCAAGACTGATGCCCTGGTGGATCGTTGCGCAGGCCAGCTTGATCGGCTCAGCGATGGTGTCGATGATTTTCTGGGCCAGGCGCAGCGTGATGGCCTCGCAGGCCTCGGCGTCACCCCTGAGATTGCTCACCAGAATCACGAATTCATCACCACCGAGGCGGGCCACCATGTCGGAGCGGCGCAGGCATCCCTGGAGGCGCTGGGCAACGACACACAGCAGCTCGTCGCCCGCCGCGTGGCCGTGGCTGTCGTTGAGAGTCTTGAAATGATCCAGATCCAGCATCATCATCGAGAAGCCAAGGCCACTGGTCTCACGCAGGCGGATCACCTCCTGCATCCGCTGCTGCAGCATGCGGCGGTTGGGCAGATCCGTGAGGGAGTCGTAGAAGGCGAGGCGATGCACCTGCGCCTCATAACGTTTGCGCTCGGACAGATCCTGCATCGAACCTGAAAACCGCTGCGGCGTGCCATCACTGCGGCGAATGACCGTGCCGCGGATCAACACCGGCAGGTACTGGCCGTCCCTGCAGCGCAGGCGCAGTTCGGCTTCGAGGATGTCGTTGCGGCGGCCGATCACCTGGTCCAACAACCACTCGAACCGCTGGGCATCCTGGGGATGGATCCGCTCACGCCAGAACCGTCCATCCGTCTGGTGAGCGGTGGCCGGCTCACCGAGCATCTCCAACCAGCGGGCGGAGAGAAAGCACTCTCCGCTGATCAGATCGAGATCCCACCAGCCATCGTTCGCGCCCTTGAGCACCGCGGAGAGGCGTTCCTCCGACTGCTGCAGCAACGCGATCTGGCGGTCGATCAGCTGACGATCGGCACAGCGGTCCAGATGGGCCGCCAACTTCTCGGCCAGCAGGCTCAGCACCTGCAGACTCTCCTCCCACACCGGCTCGGCCATGCCGGCAAGGGCCTGGCAGTTGGCGGCCAGCAGCAACCCCCGGCAGGTCCCGTTGCGTCCGACGCAGCGGCAGGCCAGGGGATCGACCAGGGCCGGTCCGCTCAGCAGCCCGACCTGCTCCCTGGTGAGGGGCGTGGCCTTGCGGCTGCGGCCCTCGGGCAGCATCGCCAACAGGCCGTGACCGGCGGTTTCCCAGGCGCTGACCGGCAGGCGCATGCCGCAGGAGGCGAAGCGGGAGGCCCCTGGGAGCACGTCGCACTCCAGCCAGATGGCGCCGATGGCGACATCGAGGATGTCGACGATGGCCTCGGCGAAGGTCTCGAGCACGGCCTGGGGTTCCAGGTCCGTCAGCAGGGCATCGGAGAAGCGGTTGAGCCGCATCAGCTGGCTGATCTGGCGATCGCGCTGGGTGCGGACCTCGATCAGCTCCTGCTGCAGCCGGTTGTAATCACTGGCCTGAAACCGCCGCTCGCTCTCCAGGGACTCCCGCTGCTCCATGGGCCTCACGCCCTGGCCTGGGGCACCCGGTAGAGGGCGGCCAGGGCCGTGGTGTAGTTGTGGTAAACATTACGCCCCCCCAAGCGGGCGTATTCGCCGAAGCCGTACATGCCGAACCAGGCCGGCGGCCTGCCGGCTGTGGAGAACGGCTCCTGCATGCGGTGCACCAGTTCATCCTTCATCACCCGGTTGAAGAGACGCCGTCCGCGGGCCAGGCAGTCGGCGTGGAACACCGCCACCGGAGTCAGACCGGGCCGGCGGCCGGTCAGATCGGCCAGCATCCGGTCCATGTCATTGAAGATCCGCTCCTCGTCGCGGACCGTGAGCGAGAGCATGGTGCCCACCGGACAGGTGGTGGCGTAGATGATCTCGTTGGCTTCGGTGTGGTGGGTGACAACCCGCAGGATGTGGGAGTTGCCATATTCCCGGGCGAGTTCCGGTGACAGGGCTTCCGCCAGTGCACCGATCGGAATGGTGTCGCCCTCGCTGGCCTCGGCGGGCAGGCCCAGCCACTCCAGGTAGGCGGGCCAGGCCGGTGCTCCATCGAGTTCGATGATGCGGTTGCCGTCGGAGGCGGTGACCTGACGGGGAACACCGGTGGCCACGAAGCCGTGGGTGGCGCTGGTCTCCACCACCAGGGTGGGGTCCCAGATCCCCACAGCGAAGGCAGCGTGCTGGAAGATGCGGCCATCGATGGCCTGGAAGGTGGCCAGGCCCTGCATCTGGTCGGAGGAGGTGGCTCCGAAGATCACCACCTCAGGTCCCAGCACCGATTCGAGGCCGGCGATCAGCTGGTCGTTGGCGATGTCGATCCCGGAGGCGAGCAGGTACACCATCCGCACCGGCTGCGGAGCCGCCAGCAGTCCCTGGGCCAGCTCCACCCCCTTGGCGAAGGAGGTGGGTCCGAACAGATCGTCCACGTGGGCGATCTGGAGTCCCTCACCCCGGATCCCCATCAGCACGATGTCGTGGATCGACTCACCGGGGCCTTCCGGCCCGACGACCCCGGCGCAGGAACAGGCCAGCACCCGGGCTCGGGGGCACTGCTCCTGCACCACCGCCGACAGATCGGCCAGGTCATGGCCGACGGTGGCATTCAGGAGCACCAGATCGCAGTCCGGCGTGGCGGTTCCGTAGGCGGTTTCCAGCAGTTCCAGCACGGCCCGCTTCGGGTTGACGGCGCGGATGTTGGCGGCTTGGAACTCCAGCATCGGAGGAGAAGCTGCGCGCTGCAGCAGGTCGGGGTTCAACGCTAGACGGCTTGGCCGATGCCTTCCAGGCCCCAGGCTCTGGACCATCCCTGGTGGTGCAATGCGGCGGCTGCCACCAGGGGTGGTGGCAGTGGCGAGCGGCAGCGGTTAGGTTTGGCCCCTGTAGCGCGATGGCCGTGACCCTCACCCCCACCCGGATCAGCAGTGGCGAGGACCTCGGCGGTCAACGTGCCGCTGCGGCCCCGCAGGCGGGCGGCGGCTCCCATGACTTTCCGGCCACCGCCCCGGCGGCCAATCCCGTCTTCTACCGCACCTATTCCCGCCGCACCCCCGGCGGTCGGGAGAGCTGGCAGGAGGTCAGCGCCCGCAACCTGGAGGGACTGCGCCGCCTCGGCAAGCTCAACGCCGCCGAGGTGGAGCTGCTGAGCCGCATGCAGAGCGAGCAGAAGGCCCTGCCCTCGGGTCGCTGGCTCTGGATCGGCGGCACCGACTGGATCGATCAACCCGAGAATTTCTCCGGCGCCTACAACTGCACGTCCACCAACCTGGTGGACTGGGAAGCCTTCGCCCTGATGATGGATCTGGCGATGATGGGCTGCGGCACCGGCGCCATCATCGAGCCGCGTCTGATCGAGCGCCTGCCAGCCGTGCGCAACATCCTCCAGGTGGAGGTGATCAGCGACATCGGCGCCACCCCGGCCGGGCAGCGTCAGCAGCACACCACCCACAGCCGTGACGGCCAGCGGGTGGCGGTCAAGGTGGGTGACACCCGCCGCGGCTGGGTCGACAGCTACCGGCTGCTGCTGGAACTGGCCAGCGATCCGAGCTTCGACGGCCCGGTCACGATTTCTGTGGACCTGGCCGACGTGCGGCCGGTGGGCGAGACCCTGCGGGGCTTCGGCGGCATGGCCAACCCCGTCAAGCTGCGCGATCTCTACGGCCGCGTCGCCCAGATCCTGAACAAGGCCCAGGGCCGTCAGCTGACCTCCGTCGAGTGCTGCCTCCTGATCGATGAGGCGGCGGTGACGATCGTGGCCGGCAACATCCGCCGCAGCGCCGGCATGCGCCAGTTCGCCGCCGACGACCTGGCCGCCGCCGGGGCCAAGGACAACCTGTGGCAGCAGGACGCGCAGGGCAACTGGCGCATCGACCCCGAGCGCGACGCCCTGCGCATGGCCAACCACACCCGCGTGTTCCACACCCGCCCCTCCCACGCCACGGTGCTCGAGGCCGTGCGCAAGCAGTTCCAGAGCGGCGAGGGGGCGATCCAGTTCGCGCCCGAGGCCATCGCCCGCTCCAACGCCGATCTGCTGACCACTCCCGAGCTGCGCGAGGAGTTCGTGGGCATCTACTGCGACCAGGGACGCCAGGAGGCCGGTCGCTGGCTGCAGCTCCACCACCCCGGCATCGAAGCCGACGAACTGGAGCACCGCCTCGGCCGCTACGGCCTCAACCCCTGCGGCGAGATCCTGGGCGCCGATTTCCACTGCAACCTCGCCGAGATTCACCTCAACCGGATCGATCCCAAGGACACCGTGGCCCAGGAGGAGGCCTTCCGGGCCGGCGGCCTGGCAGTGGCCTGCCTGCTCAACCACCGCTTCGAGGTGGAGCGCTACCGCCAGAGCCGGGCCTGGGACCCGATCGTGGGTGTCAGCTTCACCGGCCTGTTCGATTTCTTCGTGCACGCCTTCGGCACCCCCTGGCTGCAGTGGTGGGAGGCCGGCCGTCCCGACAGCGAGGAGGGCCGCTCCTTCCGCCAGCAGGAGGCCCGCTTCCTGAGCCGCTGGAAGGAGATCGTCAACGAAGCCGTGTGGGACTACTGCGATCGCCACGGCATCCGGCGCCCCAACCGCTGCACCACCGTGCAGCCCGCCGGCACCAAGAGCCTGCTCACCGGCGCCAGCCCCGGCTGGCATCCGCCCAAGGCCCAGCGCTTCATCCGCCGCATCACCTTCCGCAAGAACGATCCGGTGGCCCTGGCCTGTATGGATTACGGCTACACCGTGGTCCCCTCCCAGTCCGACAAGGACGAGCAGGGGCGCCTGCTGGATGATCCCTTCGATCCCCGCTGCACCGAGTGGCTGGTGGAGATCCCCACCGAAGTGAGCTGGGCCAATGTGCCCGGCGCCGACCGGGTCGAGATCAACACCTTCTCAGCCCTGGCCCAGTTCGACTTCTACATGCAGGTGCAGAAGCACTACACGGCCCACAACACCTCCGCCACAATCGAATTCCGCGAGCACGAGATCGAAGCGCTGGCTGAAGCCATCCACCGGGCGATCGACAACGGTGAGGGCTACATCTCCGCGGCTCTGCTGGCCCGCTTCGACGCGAACGCCACCTTCCCGCGGCTGCCGTTCGAACCGATCGACCAGGCCACCTTCCAACGCCTGTCAGCCGAGGTGGAAAGCCGCCGGCGGATCGCCGACTTCTTCGAAGCCCTGCGCCGCCACGACGGCGGCGAGCTGATGGAGGCGGGCCCGGCTGGCTGCGACAGCGACAAGTGCCTGCTGCCCCTGGCCAAGCCCACCGACTGAACCTGGGCCAGCATGGGGGCACTGCAAGGACGCCGATGTCCACGCGCATCAAGATTGCCCTGGGCATGCTGGTGTTCCTGCCCCTGGCCCTGGCCGCCGAAGCCCTGAGCTGGGGGGAGGCGGCCGTATTCGCCTTCTCCGGGCTGGCGATCATCCCGCTGGCGATCTGGCTCAGCACCGCCACCGAGGAACTCTCGATCACCCTCGGTCCCTCGATCGGGGCCCTGCTCAACGCCCTGTTCGGTAACGCCACCGAGCTGATCATCGCCCTGGTCGCCCTGCGGGCGGGCCTGGTGGAGATCGTCAAGGCCAGCATCACCGGCACGCTGATGGCGAACCTGCTGCTGGCCCTGGGCCTGTCGATGCTGGCCGGCGGGATCGGCCGGCGCGAGCAGACCTTTCAGCCTGTGGTGGCCCGGGTGAACGGATCGGCGATGACCCTGGCGGTGCTGGCGATCCTGCTGCCGAGCCTCGCCGCCCTCAGCGATGGCGGCGCCGGCGGCGAAGCGGTGATCGGCAGTGCCCGCGAATCGTTCTCGGTGTTCGTGGCCTGGGTGTTGCTGCTGGTGTACGGGCTCACCCTGGTGTTCTCGCTGCGCACCCACCGCACCCTCTATGAGGTGGCGGAGGTTGATCTGGAGGAGACGCTGAGCGAAGGAGGGGAGCATCGCCCGCCATTGCTGCCCTGGCTGGCGGTGCTGCTGGGCGCCACCGCCGGCATCGCCGTGGCCTCCGAACTGTTCGTGGGGGTGGTTGAACAGGTGACCGACGGGATCGGTCTCTCGCCCCTGTTCACCGGGGTGGTGCTGCTGCCGCTGCTCGGTGGTGCGGCCGAATACCTCACCGCCGTGACGATGGCCCGCAAGAACAAGATGGACCTGGCGGTGTCGGTGGCCATGGGCTCCACCCTGCTCGTGGCCCTGCTGGTGGTGCCGCTCTTGGTGCTGGTCGGACCGCTGCTGGGCCATCCCCTCGACCTCAGTTTCCAGGTCTATGAACTGGTGGCCGTGGGTACCGCCGTGGTGGTCAGCAACCTGGTCACGCTGGATGGCCGCTCCGACTGGCTGGAGGGGGTGCTGCTGCTGGCGGCGTATGTGATCCTGGCGGCGGGCTTCTACTTCCAGGGGGGGGCTGCGGGATGAGCCGCCACGAGCCGCCCTCCGGCGACAGGGCCGCGGAGCTGGAGCCACTGGGTCCGGAGCCCGGGCCTGATTCGATGGACAACGCCGGTGGCCTGCTCACGGGCAGTGACGGGCAGATCCCCCCCTTTCGAGCCAGCGGGACCTGGAGCCGGTTGAACCGCTCGGTCTCGCTGCAGCTGCTGCTGGGGGTGGCTCTCACCCTGGGCGGGCTGGTGGCCCGGGCGCCATGGCTGACGGTGCCGGCGGGGGCCGTGACCCTGACCCTGGCCCTGCGCCAGCTGCTGCCCCCGCTGTGGCGTCAGCTGAGCCAGCGCATCGATGACGCCCCCACCGCGAGGGTGCTGGCAGTGGTGGGCGTGATGGTGGCGGCGATCGCGATCCCCGTGGCCCTGGGTTGGTGGGACCCCCTGCTCGAGCTCTACCGCACCGCCAACTGGGAGGCGATCGGCGCCCTGGGGGAAGGGGTGATCGGAGCCCTGGGCCAGATCCTGGTGGCGCTCGTGGCCCTGGCGATCGCCTGGCGGCAGGTGATGGTTGATCAGCGCCTGACCGGCCAGCAGAACCGGATCACCCAGGCCCAGACGATCGACAGCTTCATCCACGGCATCTCCGAGATGATCATCGATGAGCAGGGGCTGCTGGAGGACTGGCCTCTGGAGCGGATGCTGGCGGAGGGACGCCTGGCGGCCGTGCTCAGCAGCATCGACCGCGAAGGCAAGGCGCGGGTGCTGCGCTTTCTGTCCCACGCCCGTCTGCTGACCCCGCTGATGCGCGATCAGCGCCTGGGCCGGGCGATTCTCGATGGCAGCGGCAACTATGAAGTCGATCGCTTCGGAGGAGTGCCGGTGATCCGGCTGCACAGCATCCTGCGGGGGGTCGACCTCTCGGGCACCGACCTGCGCGGCATCGATTTCAACGCCGCCGATCTGCGCAGCTGCGATCTGTCGCACTGTGACCTGCGCGACGTCAACCTCGCGGGAAGCCTTCTGGCCGGGGCCAACCTCGAAGGCGCCACGCTCGACGGCGCCAGGCTGTTCTATGGCCGCGCGCACACCGCCAGCCCCCGAGGCGACACCCCACCCGATCCCGGCAGCGGTGCCGGCACCGGGGCGATCGTGGAAAACGCCAACCTCAACGGTGTGCGGGGTCTCGATCCCCAGACCCATCACTATCTGGCGGCCTGGAGCGGCGCTCGCTCGCGCCAGACGCTGCCGGGGGGCACCCGAGGCGTTCCCAACCAGCTGGAGCAGCCGGGTAGCCATGGCTGAGCAGCGACGCGCCGCCGGCCATAAGATCGAGGCGATCACCCGGCCGGCCGGGCTGATCGCTGGAGAGGTGGTCGAGTGGTTGATGGCTCCGGTCTTGAAAACCGGCGACCCGCAAGGGTCCGTGGGTTCGAATCCCACCCTCTCCGTTTCCTGAAAGCCCCGTCTCCAACAGGATTCTGAGGCCTTATCCAAGCCTCCCGGCAGACCCCGCCGGGAGGTCCAACGAGGCAAAGCGATTAGGCAAATCGGGCCCCGTAGGCCAGGATTAGGCAAGTCACCCGGCAGATCCGTGTCCGTCTATGACCCCACACTGCTCAGCCTGATCAGGCCCTCAATCTGCGCGGATTGGGCGTCACGTTGAAGCTGGTTGAGACAAGACTGGGATTGGCTGCATTGATGCCATTCAAGCCAGAAGAGTTCTGGCGAATGGATCAAGCGACAGAATCTGATTTTTTTGAGGCCCGCTCCCGGCAGGGTGCCGACCACCCGGAAGCCGTTGCGCTGCCAGCAGCGGATGCCGGCGGTGTTGGTGCTCACCACCAGGTTGAACTGCATCGCTCGAAAGCCCAGTCGCCGTGCTTCTTGCAGGGAGTGCTGGCAGAGGCGGCTGCCGATTCCCTGGCGCCGGCCGTGCTCGGCCACCACGTAGCC
>Ga0315903_10000114_pt1 | contig 111293 bp, 106 predicted proteins | sample LakEriMetagenome_7_FD_203524 | JGI IMG/M metagenome (GOLD analysis project Ga0315903, IMG submission 203524) | Freshwater fungal communities from buoy surface, Lake Erie, Ohio, United States - Buoy 2 MA119 | ecosystem: Environmental > Aquatic > Freshwater > Lake | place: USA: Lake Erie, Ohio... | reverse complement strand
TGGGTGGCGGGGTCTACCAGCGCGCCGGATGATGTCAGCCCGCCGATCGAAAGCCGGATAGAATCATCAAAACCGAGACCCGCGAAACTGAAACCTACAACGAACAGGAACACCGCCAGCACATAAGCGACAAAATAAACCCAGACGCCGATCACGGACCTTTCGTCCAGTTCACGGTCCCGGAAGCGGAAGGTGACGATGGAGCGGCGGTAACCAAGTTGCTGGAACTCCTGCCCTGCCCGCTGGCCGAGCACGATCACGCGCGCCAGCTTGATACCGCCCGCAGCCGCCAGCGCCGAGCCGCCGATCAGGCAGGGTATGACGTAAACGGGCAGAGGAATTCCGGCGCCGACCGATCGCTCTGAAAGCGGAATGCCTGACGTCGACAATGTAGAAAGCGACCAGCCGAATGACTGACCAAAGGTGAAGCCAAACAGGACGGCGAAGATCGCGAACAGGAAAAGCAGGCCAACAAAAACGGCGATTTCAGCATCCTTGACGATGTCGCCCCAGGCAGCGCGACGAAGCGGCAACCAGAATGCAAGGCCAAGTGAGCCGAGGCAGAGCCCTATCCCGAGCGCCACGGCAACGGCGAGGGATACCGGCGGCTGCTGAAGTGCGTCCGGATGCACCAGACCCGTGGTGATCACGCTGACGGCATCGCCGAGCGCGCGGTCAGGCGGCACGCCGAGCACCAGCAGCATAACGAAAACGAACGTGATGCCGACCGAGAGCATCAGACCAACCGGAATGACGATGCGCGGCATCGCATCGAAGAAACTCGTTTCCGGCAGTGAAAAGAGCACCGTGCGATGGACGCCCGGCCCCCCGAGATTGATAGCGGCAAAAACGCCAGCCGCCATGGTGATTGCAGCATAGGCACCGATGACGTGAAGTGCGCCGCGCCAGTAGATCAGGCTGATCGGCCAATCTTCTTCCGCAACGCGGATCAACGAGTGGCCGGTTGTCGTAAGGCAAGCCGCTGCCTCATGGATGGCGGTCAGTACAGAACTGTTGGCCACGCCAAAGACGAAGGGCATTGCAGCCGCGAGCGGCGCGAGAAGCCACCAGAGGATCACAACGGCGAGCCCATCGGACGCCCGCGCCTTGCGGCGCGGCACCGGGGTAAGCAGGAGCACGCTGACGGCCGCTACGGCGATGCCTATGGCCGTCACCGAGAAGGTCACGATCTGCTGCCCCTCGCCCGCGATGACGGCAATCACGACGCCGATAGCGGCCGCACCCGCCAGTATAAGCATCAGCAGGCTCAGAACTCGCGCGACCGACGGGTAGTTCATGGCTCAGAAGTAATCCGGATTGACCCGGAAGAACTTCTCGACGCTGCGCACCATCTCGGCTTCGTAGAAGATGATCAGGTGATCTTCAGGCCGGACGATGACATCGGAATCCGCCATCAGGATCTGGTTGCCGCGCAGGACGGCAGCGGCAGCAACGCCTTCCGGAAGATCATCATAGCCAAGCGGCTTGCCGATCAATGTTGACGATTCGAGCGTCACGCCTTCGGCAACCTCTGCCAGACCATCTTCCAGGGACTGCAAGCCCAGAATGCGGCCCCGGCGCATGCGGAGAAGGACCTGCGAAACCGTAAGCGCCCGCGGGTCGAGAACTGTGTCGACGCGCATGTCCGTCGCGAGGCTGGCGAGCTCCGGCGCGTTGATCAGGGCAAGCGCCCGCTTGGCGCCGGAGCGCTTGGCGAGGTTGCTGATCAGAAGGTTGGTCTTGTCATCATCGGTGATGGCGATCACGAAGTCTGCGCGATCAGCCCCTGCTTCGGCGAGAATGTCGGGGTTGAGGCCATCACCCTGGATCACGATCGACCGCTTGACCTGCGCAACAGCCTTGTTGGCGCGGCCCGCATCGCGCTCGATCAACCGTACGCGGATGTGGCTTTCCTTTTCGAGGACCTTTGCCACATGCAGACCGACATTGCCGCCGCCGACGATAACGACATGATCGAGCCGGCTCTGGTCGCGGTTGAAGATGGAGGTAAGGCGCTCGGCGTGCGTGTCGAGCACAGCAACGTAGGCCCGGTCGCCGGGCTTCAGGACATCGCGGGCGCCAGCAGCATGAATGTCAGCGCCGCGGCCTATGCCGATCACGCGCGCGGAAAGATCCGGAAACACGCCGCGCATCTGGTCGACCGGAAGGTCGATCAACGGATTGTCGGCACCGAGTTCGAAACCCAGCAACTTGAGACGGCCACCCGCAAAGCTTGCGCTCATGATCGTGCCGGGCGTCCGGAAACGCTGGAGAATTGCATCGCCGACTTCCGCCTCCGGCGAAATCACCATGTCGATCGGCAGGCCTTCGCGCGAGAAGATGTTTTTCCAGGCCGCGTCGAGGTAGGACCGGTCGCGCACACGGGCGATCTTGAACGGCACGGAAAAAATCGTGTGGGCGATCTGGCAGATCACCATGTTGATTTCGTCGAAGTGTGTCACCGCGATGATCATCTCGCAGTCTTCGGCGCGCGCGCGCTTCAAAACGTCCGGATGGGCCGCATGACCCACGATGCCGCGAACATCGAGATCGATCGAGACCTGGTCTACCAGGTCCGGATTCTCGTCAATGATCGTGATTTCATGCTTCTCGCGCGCAAGGCGGCGGGCTATGCCCTGGCCTACCCGGCCGGCCCCGCAGATAAGAACGTGCATCTGTTCGGCCCTTCAGCCCTGGACTCAGGTGTCGTGTCGCACGCCCGTTGTTATGCCCAAAGCCTTTAATTTTCGGTGGAGAGCCGAGCGCTCCATGCCGATGAACTCGGCGGTACGGGAGATATTGCCGTTAAAGCGGGTGATCTGGAGGCTGAGATACTCGCGCTCAAATTGCTCACGCGCATCCCGAAGGGAGAGCCCTACAAGATCCACTGAGCCTGATTGGGCCGCCGGCGAGGCGGACCGGCCCGGATCCCTTGGCAATTCGTCAACGCTGATCGGACGGCTGGCGTCTGAAGGCGACAGGATCAGGATGCGTTCCACGAGGTTGCGCAACTGGCGGATGTTGCCGGGCCATTCCATGGATTGAAGCACCGCGAGCGCTTCCGGTGTGAAGCTGCGGAAAATGAGGCCGGACGTTTCAGCAATGCGCTCGCAGAAGTAGTTTGCCAACTCCGTGATATCGTCCCGGCGCTCCGAGAGCGACGGCACGCGCAGCGGCACCACGCTGAGGCGGTAAAACAGGTCTTCGCGGAAGTTTCCCTTCTCGATTTCTGCGCGCAGGTCCTTGGTGGTCGCCGCCATCACGCGGACATCCACGCTGACATCCGAACGACCACCAACACGCTGGAAACGCTGCTCCGTCAGCACCCGGAGGATCTTGTTTTGCGTGCCAACCGGCATGTCCGCGACCTCGTCGAGGAGCAGTGTTCCGGTATGGGCCCGCTCGAACAATCCGACACGGATGGTTCGCCCTTGTGAATCCTCTTCGCCAAACAGGGCAATTTCCATCTGGTCCGGAGCAATCGAGGCGGCGTTGACAACCACAAAGGGGCCGTCGGCCCGCGCCGAATTCTTGTGTATCAACCGCGCCGCCAGCTCCTTGCCAACACCGGCAGGGCCCGAGATCAGGACACGCGAATTGGTCGGCGCCACCTTGTCGATCGAGGCGCGAAGCGCTGCGGCTGCCTGGCTATTGCCGATCCAGCGCTCTTCGTCGCCTGCGCGATTGCGCAGCGCGGCATTCTCGTAACGAAGCGCAGCCGACTCGATCGCGCGCTCGACGACCAGCATCAAGCGGTCCGCCTTGATCGGCTTCTCGATGAAGTCAAATGCGCCCCGGCGGATCGCCGCGATGGCCGTTTCAATGTTTCCATGACCGCTGATGACGATCACCGGAAGGATCGGGTCAATTGACTTGAGATACTTTAGCAGAGAGAGCCCATCCATCCCGCTGCCTTGCAGCCAGACGTCGAGGATCACGAGGCGAGGCGTGCGCGAGCGGACCTCCTCAAGCGCGCGCTCGGCGGTGTCTGCCGTTCGAACAGAATAGCCTTCGTCTCCGAGGACGCCTGCCATCAGTTCACGGATATCCGGTTCGTCGTCTACCACCAGAATGTCCAGGGCCATCGTCCGTCTCCTCTACAAGCTCAGGGAACCGGGCATGTGCCCGGCTCCGAGTACACGTTCTGTGTCTGACGCGTCATCCGACTGCATCGCCAGCGCACCATTTTCCGGAAGAACGACGCGCACGCGCGCGCCGCGCAGACCGTCCGGCCGGTTCTGCAGCGAGATGGACCCGCCATGATCGGCAATGATCCGGTTCACAATCGCAAGACCAAGGCCTGTGCCTTTCTCCCGCGTCGTCACATAGGGCTCAAGCAGACGATTGCGCACTTCGGCCGGAAAGCCGGGCCCATTGTCTTCGATCACGATCTCGAGGTCGCCGCCGTCGCGCTTGAGCTTGATGCGGATCTGACCTGAAATGTCGCTTTCGATGGGTTGGCCCTCAATTGCCTCGGCGGCGTTCTTCAGCAGGTTTCCAAACGCTTGCGCCAACAGGCGCTCGTCACCGAGATACGTCGCTTCGTCAGTCCCCGCATCAAACTCGATCTCGATGTCAGGCGATACAACGCTTTGGGCAAAGCTGGCGCCTTGCAACACAGTGCGCATGTCGAACGGCGCGATGCTTGGCTTCGGCATCCGGGCGAAGCTTGAAAACTCCTCGACCATCCGCGCAATGTCTTCGACTTTTCGCAGGATGGTTTCGATACAGCGCTCGAACACGCCGTCCGTATCGTCGATCTTGGAGGCATAGCGACGCCGCAGACGCTCGGTCGAGAGCATGATGGGCGTCAGGGGGTTACGGATTTCATGCGCAATGCGGCGCGCCACATCCCGCCACGCAAGCTGACGCTGCGCGAGGATCAGGCGCGTCGTGTCGTCGAACGTCAGCACGCAGCCGCCAGATGCTTCCGGCGCAGACTTGAGGCGCACGCTGCGCACCTCGCCATAACGCGTTAGCTCAAGGCTCGCGTCCACGGCGGCGTTGCGCTCAAATGTGTCACGCACCGTGCGCTCGAATGCCGGCGCAACATCCGCCAGCAACGCACCTTCGGGAACCTCGTCAATGCCAAGAATTTCGCACGCTGACCGGTTTGCCAGCGTGATTCGCTCTTCCCGGTCGACGCGGATCACGCCAGCACCGATTTCGCCCAGCAGAGTCTCGACAAACCGGCGGCGGTCTTCCTCATCCTTCCGGGCACGGATCAACGCATTCTGCTGGCCCGACAGTTGCTCCGTCATCGCGTTGAACGAACTGCTCAGCGCATGCACCTCATCTACCGGGCCCGAGACCGGCACGCGCACTTCCAGATCGCCATCGCGTACCGCATGGGCGGCAGATGCAAGGCGACCAATCGGTCCCGTTATGCGCCCGGCGGCCTCGAGGCCGAGACGGCCGGCGAGCAGCAGCACCAGACCCACGATCTGCGTGTAGCCGATCACGAAGATGGCCTGCAGGCGGCCGCTGTTTCGCTTGGCGGCGTTGTATTCCTCAAGTGCCGTTTCCGCCTCGCGCAACGACCGCGCGGCGTTCCGGTCAAACACTTTCACGGCGTAGATGTAGCCATCCAGCGGCGCCGAAATGCGGATCAGCGCCGTTGCGATGCCCCTGCCCTCGTAGAGCGTTGTCGCCACGGCGCCCGCGTTCGCTTCCTCGAAGGCGGCCTGCGGCGGCGAAAGGAGGATCGGGTCCTGAACGCTCGCCTCGGCGATCAGGTCGACGCCGTCAGGGCCGAGAATGGCAATCGTCAGGAATTCCCGGATCGCGAGTTCCGAGCGCAGGCCCTCGAAAAATTCGGCGGACGCGTAGGACGCAACATCGCTGCCGCCGGAACTGGCAATCGACTGATCGACCTGCTTGGCGAAATTCTCGACGTCCATGGCGGCGAGGCGCATGTCGGACTCGAAGGTCGACTGGAAATTGTCGACATAGGAGCGGAAGATTTCGGTGTTCTGCTCCATCAACTGGTCAACCCGTTCGCCAATCCAGCGATCCAGGCCGCGCGTGATGAAGGCGCCCATGAAGACGGCCACGACCATGGCCGGGATCAGGGCCGAGAAACCGAACAGCAGCACGAACCGGCGGGCAAGCTTGCCGCCGCCGTCGTTGCCGCCACTACCGCGGATCATCAGGTATTCGCGCACCACGATGATCGTTAGGACGATCAGGAGAACGAAGTTCAGCCCGAGCAGCCAGGGCGTTGCGCCGGCCGTCGGGTCATTCGGGGCCGCGCCCGACATGGCAATGAAAGTCGCGAACACCGCGACAAGGGCCGCAATGATGAACAGCCCTTCGAACAGGGCCCAGCTCGCTTTGGTCGTCTGGGTATTCGAAGCTGTCGACACGCAATCCGGCTCAGTTTGGGCCCCGGCCCCGTTGCGCCCCAGACACAGTTAAGTGCCTATTCTGCAACACTGATGCACTAAAGACACGGAATTCCCGGTCGTCAATCAGTCTTCTGCAATACCCAAAGCGTTGATCTTGGCCCGCAGCGTGTTGCGGTTCATGCCCAGCAGCTGGGCCGCCTTTACCTTGTTCCCGGAGGTTACCGACAGGGCCAGCCGGATCAAGGGGCGCTCGACGCGGTCGATCACCGAGCTGTGGACCATCGAATCGCCGCTGTCGCCGCCCGAGACGAGGTCGCTCATCACGTACCGGTGCAACAGGGCTTCGACCTCCGATTCGAACCCGGCATGACTGCCGGCCTGCTCCGACGCGCCCATCCGCATTTCGCGTTCGACATCCATCAACGTGATGATCGTGTCGGAACTCAGCACAGCGAGGCGGATGACGAGGTTTTCCAGCTCGCGCACGTTCCCCGGCCAGTCATAGGCGGCCATCAGGTCCAGCGCCGACTTCTCGAAGGTGCGCGCCGCAAGGCCCTGGCGCTGGGCCCGGATCAGGAAGGCGCGAGCGAGTTCCGGGATGTCTTCCTTGCGCTGGCGCAGCGGCGGGATCGACAGCCGCATCACGTTCAGCCGGTAATAGAGGTCTTCCCGGAACTTGCCCTCTTCCACCAGCTTGCCGAGGTTGCGGCGGGTGGACGCGATCAGACGGGCGCCGCCGGGCTCCCGCAGCAGCTTGACCAGCTGCGCCTGCGCCTCGGCCGGCAGGTCGCCGATCTCGTCAAGGTAAAGCGTTCCGCCTTTCATATGCACGGCGCCGTCCGTGCCGTTCACACCAAACAGCTCCCGGTTGATCTCCGCCGCCGGCATAGCCGCGAGATCGAGGCCGATGAACTTGCCATTTTTTGAATGGCCGAGCTGGTGGATGGCGCGCGCGGCAAGTTCCTTGCCGGTGCCGCTCTCGCCTTCTATCAGCACCGTGAGGTCGGTATTCATGACCTTGGCGATCAGGCGGTAGACTTCCTGCATTGCATCCGACCGGCCAATCAGTGGCAGGCCCGCATCGGACACCGCCTTCTGGGCCTCGGGATGGATCAGCCGCTCGATGTTCGGCGACGACTTGAGCGCGCGCCGGACGAGGCTGGACAGCATGTCGATGTCGAACGGCTTAGGCAGATAATCGAACGCGCCATGTTCAGCTGCTGAAGCGGCGGTAAGAATCGTGTTCTGGCCGCTCATCACGATGAAGGGCAGGTCCGGCCGGGCCAGTTTCATTGAGGGCAGCAGGTCAAAGATCGACGTGTCGCCGAGATAGACGTCAGTGACCACGACATCTCCCTCCCCGTTTCTCACCCAGCGCTGAAGCGCGTCCGGCGAGCTGGTGGCGCGCACTTCATAGCCGGCAGATACCAGCGTCTGGTTCACGATCAGGCGAATGCTCGCGTCATCTTCGGCAAGCAGAACGGTCTTGTCAGCCATGTCAGTTGGCCTCCACGATTGGCAAAAGGACGGTGAACCGGGTTGAGCCAGGCTGGCTGTCCACACGGATCTGCCCGCCATGGGCAGACACAACTTCACTCACGACCGAAAGGCCGAGTCCACGTCCACCCGACTTGGAGCTCTGGAAAACTTCGAAAATGGTCGCCTGGCGTTCACGCGGGATGCCGTTGCCATTGTCCTCGATGGAAATCAGCATCGCCCGGCGCAGGCCAGAGCCGAGGCGCGCCTGTCGCATGGCGAGGCCGGCCGCATACGCGGTGCGGATGATCACCTCGCCCCGGCGGCTGTCATCCGAGGCCGCTTCGGCGGCATTGCGCACGATGTTCTGGAAGGCCTGCTGCAGGTGATCGGGGTCCGCCTGGATGTCAGGCAGCGAGGGGTCGAACTCCCGCCGGAACTCGATGCGCGGGCCCATGGCCGCGCGCTCGGAAGCGATCACCTTGTCGAGCAGCGCATGGACATTGCACGGCTGCATGCGCGGCGCGGAGAACAGCTCGAACGCCGAAAGCCGGTTCACCAGCCGCTCGATACGGCGGGCTTCGTCCTTGATGATGTCGAGCAATTCTGACTGGCCATTAAACCCCTGCCGTTCCAGCAACTGGGCCGCGCCGATGATGCCCGCGAGCGGGTTTTTCACTTCGTGGCCGAGGATGCGCCCGAAGCCGGCAGCGCCTGCGATTCCCTCGGCAGGGTCTCGCGCCGGCGCCTCGTTGAGCACGATGATGAACTCGCCGCCTTCGATGCAGTGCACACGCACATCGCAGACCGTGCGGGCGGTGATCGAGGGGCCGGACAGCGGCGTCGACGGCGCGGTGATCTCCGCCGGCTCGCGCGCCGCACGGTCAATCAGTTCGAACAGCGGCGAGTCGTGGAAGATGACCTCGCTCAGCGGCCGGTCGACCAGCGCGCGCCGCGAGGCCTGCAGCAGCGACTCCGCTGCGGCATTGACGTTGCAAATCCGCCGCCGTGCATCGATGTGCAGCAGCGCGATGGGCGCAATCTCGGCGAGGTTCGCCGGACGGGTTTGATCCAGTGTTGGCATGTTCAGGCCAGCTCCTCGTGAATTCTTTCGCGATAGACTTCGCGCAGCGCGCGGATCAGTTCGGCAGCGTTTTCGATGCGGCAGACATCAGCACGAAGCGCGCGCCGCTGCGCATCGGTGAACGGCAACGTCAGATGATCGATGGCGGCAGACACATGCTTGCGCGCCATCCGCAGCCCGAGGTTCGGACCGTAGAGAACCAGCGAGTCTGCAATCTGCGCCTCAAGGCTTTCATGCTGTTCGTCGAGCGAAGGCGGGGTCCATTTGCGACCCTCAAGCTCCGCCGCGATCTCACCTGCAATCCAGGGCCGGCCCATGGCTGCGCGGCCCACCATCACACCGTGCGCACCGGACAACGCCAGCGCCCGCCTCGCCGAAGCAGGGTCCCGAATGTCGCCATTGACGATCACGGGCAGCGACACTGCCTCGACCGTATCCCGCACGGCGGCCCAGTTCGCGGCGCCGGTATAGAACTGGCAGCGCGTGCGCCCGTGCACCGTCAGCATCTGCACGCCCTTGCGCTCCGCAATTTGCGCGAGCTCCGGTGCATTCAGATGCGCATCGTCCCAGCCGAGGCGCATTTTCAGTGTCACCGGACGCCCGCCTGCGTTGCAGACGGCTGCATCGATGATCTCTCCTGCCAGCCCCAGGTCACGCATCAGCGCGGAGCCGGACTGACCACCCGTCACCTGTTTCGAGGGGCAGCCCATGTTGATGTCAATGACGTCGACACCCGCTTCCGCCATCAGCCGCGCGCCCTGCCCCATGTCTTCGGGCCGGCGCGCCGCGAGTTGAACGATCCAGTAGCCACCGCCCTCGTGCCGGCAGGTCCGGCGCACCACGTCCGGCCGGGCCTTCGCCAGCATCTCGCCCGCGACCATTTCTGAAACCACTGCAGGCGCACCAAAGCGCACGGCTTGCCGCCGCATCGGCGCATCCGTTGCGCCAGACATCGGCGCCAACCAAACGCGAGGTGCCTGAAATTTGACCATTACTCTTTCTTCACGACTTTTGACGCTCGGGCAAGCGCACAAATGGTGAGCAGCACAATTTTCGTGCAGTAGGCGAGCGACGTGCGGCAGTATGGTCACACAGGGCCTGCCCCGCTAGAAGCAGCCCGATGAGTCGCGCAGCCGCCATTATCGTCGCCGGAGGCCAGGGAAACCGGGCCGGAGCCGGCAAACCCAAGCAGTGGCAGTCGCTGCTCGGGCGGCGTGTGGTCGACTGGTCCATCGATGCCTTCAGCCGCCATCCGGCGATCTCGGAAGTAGTCGTTGTCGCCGCCCCGGACCTCGGCGCGCCTGCCCCCGGCCAACGTTTCACCCGCGCCGAACCGGGCGCAACCCGCACCCAGTCCGTGCTCAGCGGCCTTCGGGCGCTCGCTGCGCCGGAAGACACAATCGTCCTGATCCATGACGCCGCCCGGCCCGGCATCGACGCGGGCACGATCTCGGCGCTCATCGCCGCCCTCGAAGCGCACGATGCCGCCGCTCCGGCCTTGCCCGTCTCGGACGCGCTCAAACATCAGCGCGGTCATGCACTCAGTACCGTTGACAGAAGCGCCCTGCACCGGATCCAGACGCCGCAGACCTTCCGCCTCGGCGCTATCCGCGCTGCCCTCGAAGCCGCAGGCCCTGACCTCGTCGACGACCTCGCTGCCGTCGAAGTGGCAGGCGCGCGGGTCAAGCTCATTCCGGGCTCCGTCCGCCTTTCCAAGATCACCTATCCCGAGGATTTCGACATGCTGGCCCGACTGCTTGCCCCGACCGGCGCTCCGCGCGTCGGCAAGGGCTTCGATGTGCATGAGTTCGAGGTCGGCGATCACGTCACCCTTTGCGGCGTCGCCATCCCGCATGTCGCCAAGCTCAAAGGCCATTCCGATGCCGATGCCGGCTGGCACGCACTGACCGATGCCATCCTCGGCGCCGTCGCCCTCGGCGATATCGGCGACCACTTCCCGCCCTCGGACCCGCGCTGGAAAAACGCCGACAGCGGCATCTTCCTGAAACACGCCCAGACGCTCGCCGAAGCGAAGGGCTACCGGATCGACAGCTGCGACATCACGGTGATCTGCGAGGCGCCCAAGGTGAAACCCCATCGCGAAGCAATGCGGTCGCGCACCGCCGAGCTGCTCGGCCTGCCGTTGGACGCCATCAGCGTGAAGGCCACCACGACCGAAGGCCTGGGCTTCACCGGCCGCCGCGAAGGCATCGCCGCCGAGGCGATTGCCGTGCTGATGCCCTTGGGCTGATTGGCCGCTGACCCAGCGGCAGCATTTTCACCTTCCCCGCTTCGTGACACTCTCCGGCAAAAGATACGGGGAGAACCGCCATGTCTGACATCCTGCTTCGCGAACAATACGGCCACGTCACCCTGCTGACACTGAACCGTCCGGAAGCGATGAACTCGCTCGACTATGATCTTTATGACGCGCTGGAAGACGCCGTGCGAACCGCAGATGCGCGCGCGATCGTCATTACTGGTTCCGGCACCCGCGCCTTCTGCTCCGGCGACGATGTAAAAAAGATCCTTTCCAAGGGCGCGCCAGTCACGCCGGAGCGGGCGGCAAAGGCAAAGGACACCGGCGGCCTGACACCGGCCGCAGACGCCCTTCTGCATACGGACATTCCCGTCATCGCCGCGATCAACGGCTTCGCCCTCGGCTGGGGCGCGGAACTCTCCATCATGGCAGACATCCGCGTGATGGCCGACACGGCGAAGTGGGGCGAGATCTTCGTCAAGCGCGGCCTCTGCTGCGATGCGCCTGGGCTTGGGCGGCTCGCGCAGCTGGTGGGGCGCGAGAAGGCCAGCGAACTGCTGTTTACGGGCGACATCATCACCGCGCAGGAAGCAAAAGAGATCGGCCTCGTCAGCCGCGTGGTGCCGCAGGAAGAGCTGCTACCCACTGCGCTCGGCATCGCGCAGAAGATCGCCGCCAATCCGCCCCAGGCGGTGCGCGCGTTGAAGGCCGGACTTCGCCGGACGCTCGACCCCGACTGGCGCGACACCGGCAAGTGGGCGATCACCGAAATCCGCAAGCTGATGCAGACCGAGGACGCAAAGGAAAGCGCCGCGGCCTTCATCGAGAAGCGCGATCCGGTCTTCACGGGCCGCTGATCGCCCTGTAGGTAAGCGCCATGTTTCCCGACCGCCTGCGTAACCTCGCCCTCCTGATCCTCGACGATGCCGAACAGGCGCGCCTGAAGATCGCCACCGCCGAAAGCTGCACGGGCGGCCTCGTCGCCGCGCTGTTCACCGACATCCCCGGCTCGTCCACCGTGTTCGAGCGCGGCTTCGTCACCTATTCCAACAAGGCGAAGGAAGAGATGCTTGGCGTGCCGGGCGATGTGCTCGCGGACTATGGCGCCGTGTCAGAGCCGGTCGCGCGCATGATGGCCGAAGGCGCGATGCAGAACAGCCGCGCCAACATTGCCGTTGGCATCACCGGCGTTGCCGGCCCCGGCGGCGGCACGAAGATGAAACCGGTCGGCCTGGTCCACGTCGCCTGCGCGCGCGAAAACCGGGCCGTGGTGCACGAGATGCTGCAACTGGGCGATATCGGCCGCTCCGCCATCCGCATGGAAGCAGTCGAGACAGCGCTGAAGCTTATTCAGGCGCAGATGCGGTAGGGGCCGCGCTGAAGCGTCTGCGCGCTTCGGCCAGGAAGGCTTCGAGGATCCGGCCAACCGCCAGATCATGGTTCGCCGCCGCAAGGAAGCCGATCACCGGATTGCGGAACTCGTAGTCGATCTCGAGGGAGATATCGGCGGCGCCGCCAACCGTTTCGAAGATGCGCCACTCTGCGAAGAGTTTGCGGAACGGCCCGCGCACCAGCGAGGCCGTCACCCGCGCTGCCGCTTCGTCCGCGACAACCTGAGTCGTGAAGCGCTCGGTGAAACCCTTGAAGCCCACAACCGCCTCGCCCTGGCATTCCGTCACGCCCGGTCCGATCTCGCGCAGGCCGGATACCCGCATCGCAGTGATCCATTTGATGAACTGCGGATACGTCGCGATGTCCGAGACCAGCTGAAAACAGTCAGCCGGCCGGTAAGGCACACGGATCGATTTGGTGAAACGCGGCATGCCTCAGGCGCGCGCGGCAAGCTGCGCTTCGCGGGCGGCGCGCAGCTTGGCGAAGTCCTCGCCGGCATGGTGGCTCGAGCGGGTCAGCGGGCTGGCCGACACCATCAGGAAGCCCTTCGCCCGCGCGATCTCCTCGTACGCCTTGAACTCGTCCGGCGTGACGAAGCGGTCGATGGCGGCATGCTTGCGCGTCGGTTGCAGGTATTGGCCGATGGTGATGAAGTCGACGCCCGCCGAGCGCATGTCGTCCATCACCTGCATTACTTCTTCCTTCGTTTCCCCCAACCCGACCATCAGGCCGGACTTCGTGAACTGCGACGGGTCGCGGTCCTTCACCTTCTGCAGCAGGCGCAGCGAATGGAAATACCGCGCGCCGGGGCGGATCGAGAGGTAAAGGCGCGGCACGGTTTCGAGATTGTGGTTGAACACATCCGGCTTCGCATCGATGACCCGGTTCTCCCAGCCATCCTTGCGCAGGAAGTCCGGCGTCAGGATTTCGATGGTCGCGCCGGGGGCGCGCTCGCGGATCGACTGGATCGTGTGGACGAAGTGCATCGCACCGCCATCTTCGAGGTCGTCGCGGTCAACCGAAGTGATCACGACATGGCTGAGGCCCATCTCGGCCACCGCCTCACCCACCCGGCGCGGCTCGTCCGAATCAACCCCCGGCTTCGGCTTGCCGGTCGCGACGTTGCAGAAGGAACAGGCCCGGGTGCAGACATCCCCGAGAATCATCATGGTGGCGTGCTTCTTGTCCCAGCACTCGCCGATATTGGGGCAGCCAGCCTCCTCACAGACGGTCACCAGCCCCTTGGCTTTCACGAGGGCGCGGGTCGCCGCATAGCCCTCGGACGTGGGCGCTTTGACGCGAATCCACTCGGGTTTTCGCATCAAGGGTGTGTCCGGACGCCCCTGTTTCTCGGGGTGGCGGGGCCGCGGGGCATTGTTTTTGAGGTCTATGAGGTTTGCCATTGCCGGCAAAATGGCGCCCGCCGCGCGATTCAGCAAGCCGAACTCTGCGCAGGCTGCATATGCAGACTTGCAATATCGCTTGCTTGCATGACGCTAGATGACAGAATGTTACAAAAATAACGGGACGAAACAGTTCAGGGCCAACCCGATGCAGCAACCGCTCCAGCCGCTTGTGCCGGCTCCGCTTACCTACAAGCCGGAACGCACGCGAACTAACCTGTTCTCCGCGCTCCTGCGCGCCGCGTCCGAATTCGGCGCTGACAAGCCGGTCCTCGTGGACGGCGACGAGCGTGTGCTCACCTACAAGGAAATCATCCGGGCCGTGTTCGGTCTCGGCTCGGCGCTTCGCAAGGGCACCAAGCGCGGCGACGCGGTCGGCGTGATGCTGCCCACGGGCGCCGGCGCGGTGATCGGCTTCTTCGCGCTGACGGCCTATGGCCGCGTGCCCGCGATGCTGAACTTCACCGCCGGTTCGAAAAACCTGAAATCGGCGATGCGCGCCGCCAAGGTCAAGCGCATGATCACGGCGCACAAGTTCGTCGAACTTGGCGGCCTGCAGGATCTGATCAGCGAGCTCTCCAAGAGCGTCGAGATCATCTACCTCGAAGACGTGCGCGAGAAACTCAGCATCGGCGACAAGATCGCAGCCGTGGCCGGTCCGCTCGTCCCATCACTCGTCGCTTCCCGGCTTGGCCCTAAACAGCCGGGCGTCATCCTCTTCACATCGGGCACCGAAGGCGAGCCGAAAGGCGTGGTGCTCAGCCATGAGAACATCATGGCCAATATCGAGCAGGTGCGCGCGCATATCGGTCTCAGTCCGGACACGGACATTGTGTTCAACCCGCTGCCCACCTTCCACTGCTTCGGCCTTACAGTTGGCGCCCTGCTGCCACTGATCGGCGGCCTGAAGGTCATCTTCCATCCCTCGCCTCTGCAGCCGAAGGAAATAGTCCGCCGCATCCGCGAAAGCCGCGCGACCATCCTGCTGGCGACCGACACCTTTATCTCGCAATACGCCCGCACCGGCACCGAGGGCGACCTCGACTCGATCCGCCTCGCCGTCTGCGGTGCCGAGCGCGTGAAGGACGAGACGCGCGCCTATGTGCGCCGCAAGTACAATATCGAAATTCTCGAAGGTTACGGCGCCACTGAAGCTGCACCGGTCGTCGCCGCGAACCAGTGGGAACACAACAAGCCCGGTACCGTCGGCCGCCTGATGGCCGGCATGGAGTCGAAGCTGGTGCCCGTAGAAGGCATGCCGGAAGGCGGGCGATTCCACATCCGCGGGCCCAACGTCATGATGGGCTACCTGCGCGCTTCAAACCCCGGCGTAATCGAACAGTTGCGCGATGGCTGGCATGATACCGGCGACATCGTGGATATCGACGAGGAAGGCTTCATCCGCATTCTCGGCCGCGTGAAACGCTTTGCCAAGATTGGCGGCGAGATGGTCTCCCTGGCCGTCGTCGAAAATTGCGCCGCCGCCGTTTGGCCCGATCACATGCACGCTGCCGTCACCCTGCCCGATCCGAAAAAGGGCGAGCAGGTCGTGCTGCTCAGCGAGGCGCCGGACGCGTCACGTACCCCGATCCTCGAATGGGCACAAAGCCACGGTGTTCCGGAAATCTCGGTGCCCCGCCGCGTGTTCAAGGTAGGCCACATCCCGGTGCTCGGCACCGGCAAGGTGGACTACAGCGCCGTGCGCCTCGAAGCCGAACGCTTGATGAGCGACTAGGCTGCGCGCCGCGCAGACCCGCTCAGGAAGTCGTTGATCACGCTGGCCGTTTCGGCGGCGCGCGTGACGAGGAACAGGTGCCCGCCGCCCTCCACCACATGCAGCTGCGCCTCCGGCAAGGCCCAGGTGAGGATCTGCCCGTTGACCAGCGGCACGATGCTGTCCTTGTCGCCCATCATCACCAGCGTCGGCATCCGCAGGAAACGGATGAACGGCAGGCTCGACCAACCGGCAAAGGCCAGAAGCTGGTAGAGATACCCCTTCGGGTCCGGCGGTAGCAGGCTGCTGATGTGATTATCAGCCGACGGATCCGCCATGTCACCATACAGGGTCGCGAAGTTGTCGCGCATGAAATCCGGATCCGAATACCGGCGCGTGTCCACCATGCGTGACAGCGAAGCCGGCCGGCCGGGGATCATCGTCATGCCCGACGAGGTCGCACACAGGATCAGCTTGTTGACGCGGTTGCGGTACTGGAACGCAAACTGCTGTGCCAGCGCCCCGCCCCAGGACACGCCCATCACGTCCACCACATCGAAGCCTAGCCGGTCGCTCAGCTTGCGGGCCCAGCGCGCCGCCATCCAGTGCCGGTAAGGCCACTGCGTCACGGGGCTGAGGCCAACGCCCGGAACGTCAAACGTCAGGATTTCCCGGTCAGGAAACATGTCGCCCAGCGCCAGCGTCAGCTCCAGGTTCGCCCCGATGCCATTGAAGAACACCAGCGGAAACTCGGCGCCCTTTTCAGGCCCGGCCCAATAGGCCGTGCGCAGCATGACGCCGTCGACGTCCTGCATGGTGATTTCCGGCATGCGCTTGTAGCTGGCCATCAGTCTTGTCTTTCAGTCTTGGACTACTCGTTGAAAACGTAGCGGCCGGGGGCGGCGTATTGCGGCGGGAAGGTTGCACTGCCAACCGCTGCAGGCGCCGCCTTTAGCGGACCCGAGCGCTCCTTCAACCATTCACCCCAGCGCGGCCACCAGGAGCCGTTATGCTCCTCGGCGCTCGCCGCCCATTCGTCCGGCGTGGGCTTGATCTGGGTGCCGCGGAAATACTTCGCCTTCGGATTGCCCGGCGGGTTGATCAGCGACTGAAGATGGCCGCTGGACGAAAGAACGAACTCGACATTCTTCGAGCCGAGCAGGCCCGGCGTGCGGTAGCAGGCCTTCCAAGGCGTGATGTGATCGGTCAAGCCCGCGACGACAAACGCATCTGCCGTGACTTTCGTCAGGTCCGCCTTGTGACCGGCCACATCCACCGTACCCGGATGATCGAACGGCTGGTGCAGCGCGATGTCGAGATAGTCGGAGTGCAGCTGCGCCGGGAGGTTCGTTGTATCGTTATTCCAGAACAGCACGTCGTACGGTGGCGGGTCTTCGCCCATCAGGTAGTTGTTGACGACATAGTTCCAGATCAGGTCGTTCGGGCGCATCCAGGCAAACATCCGGGCAAGATCATCACCCTTCAGGATGCCGCGCGCCTTCGACATTTTCCGCGCGATCTCGAGGCTGCCATCGGAAACGATCTGGCCGATATCGCTGTCTTCCTTCTGCGGGTTCAGAACGCACACCATGAAGGTGATCGCATTGATCCGCTTGTCGCCGGCCGCCGCCAGCAGGCTCGCGAAGGAGGCCGTGGTGATGCCGCCCGAGCAAGCGCCCGAAACGTTGAGCTTCGGCGACTTTGTGATCTTGCGCACCACTTCGCTCGCCTGAATCAGGCTGTCGATATAGTCGCCCAGCCCCCAGCCGCGATGTTCCTTGGTCGGATTGCGCCAGGAGATCACGAAGGTCTGCTGCTCCATGGCCAGCAGGAACTGGACCATCGACGTCATCGGCGTCAGGTCCATCGCGTAAAATTTGTTGATCTGCGGCGGAATGATCAGGATCGGCGTCTTGTACACCTTCTCCGTCGTCGGAGCATACTGGATCAGCTCCAGCATCTCGTTCTTCCAGACGACCGAGCCTTTCGACACTGCAAGGTTCTCGCCCACCTTGAACGGGCGCTTGTCGACCTGCGACGGCAGTCCGCCATTCTTGGTCAGGTCATCATAGAGGTTCTTCATGCCCTTCAGCAGCGACAGTCCGCCGGAATCGACCACGCGCTTGGTGGCCGCCGGGTTGCCGATCAGCGTGTTGGTCGGCGCCATCGCATCGGTGATCATGCCCATGACGAACTTGGCGCGCGCATGCTCCAGCTCGCTCATCTTCACTTCGCTGACCCACTCGTGCAGGTGCTCCTGCGTCGCGAGGAAAGCCTGCATGCCGCGCTTGTAGAACGGGTTGTGCTCCCAGGCCGGGTCCTTGAACCGGCGATCCTTCTTGTCGGCTTCGCGCTTCGATTTGCCGAGCAGGATTTCGGTATTCTCGCTCATGATCTTGCGCGCCGCCTTGGCGGTCGTCATTGGATTGGTTACCGACGAACGCAGCATCATGGCCACGGCGCCCAGCAATTCCTGCCGGTTAATGCCGCCGAGCAACGGGTTAAGAGCCGTCGTGCTCTGCGCCGCATTCTGGGCGATTTCGTCCTTAGGTGTGCTCATTTTCAGTCCCTCCCAGATGCCGCCGGTCTCTCCAGGCAGTGGTCCGCCAGTGGCCGGTCTAGTTCAGGTCTCTTGCCATCTCGCAAAAAGACCGTGGTAAATTTACCTGGAAAATTCGTTTCACAGTCAGATTTACCTGTCAAACTGCTGTCCAGGCCATGAAAACGCGCGACCGGATACTTGAAGTCAGCCTTCTCCTCTTCAACGAGGAAGGAGAAGGCGAGCTTTCGTCTGTCGATATCGCCAATGCGCTTGAGATCAGTCCGGGCAACCTCTACTACCATTTCAAGGGCAAGGACGCCATCATCCGCGCCCTGTTCGACCGGTTCGAGGAAGAGATGCGCGTCATCTTGCGCGGCTCGAAAGGCGGCCTGGCCTCGATCGAGGACAACTGGGTCTACATCTACATCCTGCTGGAAGAGATCTACGACTTCCGCTTCTTCTACCGCGACCTTGCCGGCCTCCTGCGGCGCTATCCGGACCTCGCCGTCCGCTTCCGGGCGCTGGTCGCCGCAAAGCGCCAGACCATCACGCGCTTCGTCGATGACCTTGAGCGCCAGAAACTGATCCGCATCGATCCGCGCCTCAAACCGGCGCTCGCCGACCAGATCATCACGACCCTGACATTCTGGCTCGCAGGCGATGCTCTCACCAAAGAGGTCCATGACGGGCCTGCCCTCATCCACAAGACGGTGTTTCAGGTGATGTGCCTGATGGTGCCCTACATGGGCGAAGCCGGGCCCGCGGCGCTTGGGCAAATGATCCGGCATTTCGAGGATACGAAGGGATAAGGGCGAGCCGTCCGGCCCGCCCTCCCCGCTTCGATCAGACGGCGGCTTTCGCCAGTTTCGACCACTCGGCTTTCGCAACGCGGCCACGGCCGGCCACTTTCGCGTCGAGCGCTTCGAGTTCAGCCTTCTTCAGGGCGGCCAGCTGCGCAAAGCGCGTCAGGCCTTCAGCATTCAGTTTCTTCGCCAGCGCCGGGCCGATGCCGGTTGCCTGCGTCAGGTCGTCAGCGCCTTCCGGAGCCGCGAAGGCAGCTTTCACGGCTTTCGTGGTCTTGCGGGCGGCTTTCTTGGCGGTCTTGGCGACTTCCGCGCCGGTCTCGCCAGCAACGGCTTCGATCTCGGCCGTCAGGCGTGCGAGGCGGGCTTTCAGGTCAGCGTCGCCGACTTTCGCGCGGGCTTTCGAAGTGACAGCCGCCACTTCGTCTTCCAGCTTGTCGATCTGGCGGGCAAACTTCTGGCGGACGTCCGAAAGGCCTTTCACGCCGAGCAGGTCGCGCATCCGGTCAAGGCGGGCCTCGAACTGGTCGCGGGCCTGCACCTGCATGTCGCGCACGGTCTCGAGCGTCTTGGACACTTGCTTCGTCGCGCCGGAAACGCGCTCGTCAGCCGCAAGGCGCGCACGCACGTCATGCTCGATTTCCGAACCGCGCTTCACGAGGTCTTCGAACACTTCGGCCGATTGCTTGTTCAGAACGTTTGCTCCGGCGAGCGCCGTGTCATAGGCTTTGCCATAGGCGCCAACGCCGGCAAGCCAGATCTTGTAGGCCATCTCGGTCGATTGGGCTTCGACCTGCTTGCCAACGGCAGCAGCTTTCGCGCGCGTCGTGGATTTAGTGGTTTTCTTCGCCATGGGAGGCTCCTTTTCGGGGGAAACTGACTTCATGCCGCCCGGTCTAGGGAAAAAGTCTAGAAAGCGCATACTAATCGCTGTTCGCCTTGAACTGGGCCCCGTTTGCGCTCTATCGAAGCCCGGAAACAAAACCAGAGGAGACCGCTATGAGCGCAGTGGACTACACGATCGATGGCCAGACCTATGAAGGTTACTTCCTCACACCGGCTGGCAAAACCGACGCACCGCTGGTCGTCATCTGCCATAACTGGGCCGGCGTCGGTGACAACGAGAAACAGAAGGCCCGCATCATCGCCGAGGAATTTGGCTACGCGGCCTTCGCCATCGACGTCTACGGCAAGGGCAAACGCGGCACCAACCAGGCCGAATGCGAAGGCCTGATGTATCCGCTCGTCGGAAACCGCGCCGAACTGCAGAAGCGCCTCGCAGCCGGCATCGCTGCGGCGAAATCCAAGTCCAGCGCAACGAAAACTGCGGCCATCGGCTTCTGCTTCGGCGGCCTCTGCGTGCTCGACATGGCCCGCGCCGGCATGGACGTGCTCGGTGTCGCCTCGTTCCACGGCCTCTTCCGCCCGGCGGAAAACATCCCCGCGCCCAAGATCAAGGCGAAAGTGCTGATCGAGCATGGCTGGAATGATCCGATGGCCACGCCGGATGACGTGCTCGCCATCGCCAAGGAATTTGCCGGCAGTGATTGGCAGCTCCACGCGCACGGCCTCGCCACCCACGCCTTCACCACGGTCGGCGCAACCGGCGACTCAACGCAGTATCACGCCGACACCGACCGGCGCAGCTTCGCCTACCTGAAAACCTTCCTGGCTGAAGTCTTCAGCTGACGGATCAAAGGCGGGCACCTCTCAGGGGGCGCCCGTCAATCCTCAGTCTTCGCGCAGGGCGTAGCCTGCCGAGCGCACCGTGCGGATCGGGTCGTCCCCGCCCTCCTGGCGCAGCGCCTTGCGCAGCCGGCCGACATGCACGTCCACCGTGCGCGCCTCGACATACACGTCCGATCCCCACACCGTATCCAGCAGCTGCTCGCGCGAGAACACGCGCCCCGGATGCTGCATGAAATAGTCGAGCAGGCGGAACTCCGTCGGGCCGAGATGGATATCCGCGCCATTGCGGGCCACCCTGTGCGCCACGCGGTCGATCTCGATATCACCCACCTTGAGGCGGTCGTCTTTCAGACCCGGGCGAATGCGCCGCAGCACAGCCCGCACGCGCGCCATCAGCTCGGTCGTCGAGAACGGCTTCGTCACATAATCATCCGCGCCGGTATCAAGCCCGCGGATGCGGTCGCTCTCCTCGCCGCGCGCCGTCAGCATGATGATCGGCAGGTTCGGGTTGACCCCGCCCGAGCGCACCCGGCGGCAGATCTCGATCCCGCTTACCTTTGGCAGCATCCAGTCGAGCAGCAGCAGGTCCGGCGCCCGCTCGTCGATCATGATCAGCGTCTCCTCGCCGTCTCCGGCAACGCCCACATCATAGTCTTCCTTGCGCAGATTATATAGCAGGAGCTCGGAAACGGCTTTCTCGTCTTCTGCGATCAGCACGTAAGGTTTCATGGGTTCGGCTCCATCGTTTCAGCGCGGCCCATTCAGGGCCTCAAATCTGGTTCTGCTTGGGTCGTTCGAGTTCGGAGAGATAGTCCCCGACAACCTGGTAATAGACAAACTCGGCAATGTTCGTGCAGTGGTCGCCGATCCGCTCAAGGTTCTTCGCCATGAACAGCAAGTGCGCCCCCGCCGTGATCCGGCGCGGATCCTCGACCAGATAAGTCAGCATCTCGCGGAACACCGAGTTGTAGTGATGATCGATGTCGTCGTCCGAATTCCATACAGCCATCGCGCGCTCAGCATTCGCCGAGGCATAGGCATTCAGCACATCCTTCAGCTGCCGAGAGACAGGCTGCGACATCCGCATGATTGCATTGCGCATCTCGGCATTCACATTCTCGTCGAGGCGCTGCGCACGTTTGGCAATATTCTTCGACAGATCGCCGATCCGCTCCAGCTCGCTGGAAATCTTCATCGCCGAGAGGATCATGCGCAGGTCATGCCCCATCGGTTGACGGCGCGCGATGATCGACACGATCTGGCGCTCGGCATCGGACTCGATGGCATCGACGAGCGGATCACGCGCAACCACTTCCCGGGCAAGCTCGAGGTCGTTCGACACCAGCGCCTGGCTTGCATCGGCAATCATCGTCTCGACGATGCCGCCCATCTTCATGATGTCAGCCGAAAGCCGCTCGAGCTCTTCCGAATAGGCGGAAACGATATGATCAGACATGCGCGCCTCGCTCAGCCGAACCGGCCGGTGATGTAATCTTCGGTTCGCTTTTCGCGCGGGTTGGTGAAGATCTGGTTGGTATCGCCAAGCTCGATCAGGTTGCCGAGGTGGAAGAAGGCCGTGCGCTGCGACACGCGCGCCGCTTGCTGCATCGAGTGCGTAACGATGACGATGCAGTAACGGCTGCGCAGCTCGTCGATCAGCTCCTCGATGCGCGCCGTGGCAATCGGGTCGAGCGCCGAGCACGGTTCGTCCATGAGGATCACTTCCGGCTGAACGGCAATCGCGCGCGCAATGCACAGGCGCTGCTGCTGGCCGCCCGAAAGGCTGGTGCCGGGCGCCGCCAGGCGATCCTTCACCTCTTCCCAAAGACCCGCGCGGCGCAGGCTCTTCTCGACGATTGCGTCGAGATCCTCACGGCCGTTGGCGAGGCCGTGGATGCGCGGACCATAAGCGATGTTGTCGTAGATCGATTTCGGGAACGGGTTCGGCTTCTGGAACACCATGCCGACGCGCGACCGCAGCAGCACGGGGTCAACATCGGCGTCATTGATATCCTCGCCGTCCATCAGGATCTTACCCTCGACCCGGCAATTCTCGATCGTGTCGTTCATCCGGTTGAGGCAGCGCAGGAAGGTCGACTTTCCGCAGCCCGAGGGGCCAATCAGCGCCGTCACCGCGCGGTCCGGGAACGACATGGACACGTCATGGATGGCCTGCGCCTCGCCGTAGAACACCTTGATGTTCCGGCAATCGATGCGCGGCCCGCCATCGGTCCGGGGCTCGAGTGTCAGGCTGTCGTCCAGCATGGCAGGCGTCCCAGGGGTCGTATCCATCACCATCTCCGTTCGTACTTGCGCCGCAGGAATACCACGAGGCCGTTCATCAGCAAAAGGAAAGCCAGCAGAATCAGGATCATCGCCGAGGTCAGCGGTTCCCAGGCTCTTTCGGCATTGTTCGACCAGCTGAAGATCAGCACAGGCATCACGGTCGATTCATCGGTCGGGCTGCGCGGCACATCGCCTACGAAGGCGACCATGCCGATCAGCAGCAGCGGCGCGGTCTCGCCCAGCGCGCGCGCCATCCCGAGGATCGCGCCCGTCAGGATGCCCGGCGCCGCCAGCGGCACCACGTGGTGGAAAACGGTTTGCATCTGCGAGGCGCCGACCGCCAGCGCGCCGGAGCGCACCGAAGGCGGAACCGCCTTCAGCGCGGCACGCGAGGCGATGATCACCACCGGGAACGTCATCAGCGCCAGCACAAGGCCGCCGACCAACGGAGCCGAACGCGGCATGCCAAGGAAGTTCAGGTAGAGCGCCGCGCCGAGCAGGCCGAACACGATGGACGGAACGGCGGCGAGGTTGTTGATGTTGACCTCGATAAACTCTGTCACCCGGTTGCGGGGTGCGAATTCTTCAAGATAGACCGCCGCGAGGATACCGATCGGCATCGCCACGAGTGCGGTGACCAGCATCGTCAGCATCGAGCCGACAATCGCCGCCAGGCCGCCTGCAATCTCTGGATAAGTACTGTCGGAATTGGTCAGCAGCGTCGTGCGCGGAACACGGTCGATCCGGCCCATTTCTTTCAGCGCCAGCGTCCAGGCAATCTGCCGGTCACTGATCACGCGTTCGGTTTCGGACGAGAGGATCAGCCGCGCGGCAGGGCGCGCGCCGGTAAAATCTTCCGCCTTGCCGGTCAGCAGTTCGAAATCCGCCGCGCCAGACTTGATGTTTGACAACCGTCCCGTCGAGACACCCGCCGTCAGCAACACGGACACCGGGCCGGCATCGGCCGGGCGGTCCGCCGCCGCCACAGTTTCCGCCGCAATCACGCCGTCAAAGGCGCCGTCTCCCGTGATGCGGAAAGTGCCATCCGCCGCCGGCGTCACCGAAGCAATTGGACCTGCGGCGAGCTTTCGTTCCCGGACGCCCTGCCCTTTCAGGTACAGGTCGAGGTCATCGTTCAGAGGGGCCGTAACGGAAATGCGGCTGCCCACCAATTCGGGATTGCGCGCCACCATCTGCGCCGTTGGCAAAACGGCTAGGCGCGTCACGAAATCGGCCAGCTCCCGCCGCGCTGCGCGGCTGACCTGGGCTTCAGGAAAGGTACGCAGAAGGTTATCGCGGATGAGAATATAGAAGCCTTCCACATTGCGCGAAATATCCTCCGGGCTGCTTTCACCCTCAGGGGCAATCTCGGCCGGATCCAGCGTGATGTCGTAGGCCACGACATGATAGGTCGCCGCAGAAATCGCCTGTGATCCGATGGTGAAGACAAGCACAGCCAGCGCGCTGAGCGCCACGAAGATGGCGCTAAGCCCGTAATACCGAAACCGCCCGTCGGCTGCCCGGCGGCGCTTCAGGTGCTTGGCCGAAACCTTGCTGGAAAGGGAGGAGCGCGCCGTATCAGTCATATTTTTCCCGGTACTTTTTCACGACACGAAGCGCGATCACGTTGAACACGAGCGTTACCGCGAACAGAACGAGACCGAGCGCAAAGGCCGAGAGCGTCTTCGGATCATCGAACCCTGTCTCGCCGGTCATCAGCGAGACGATCTGCACCGTAATGGTGGTCAGGTCCGAGGTAGGGTCCATCGAAATGCGCGCGCTCTTGCCCGCCGCCATCACCACGATCATCGTCTCGCCGATGGCGCGTGACACCGCCAGCAACAATGCCGCGATGATGCCCGGCAGCGCGGCCGGTACGACCACCTGCTTGACCGTTTCCGATTTCGTCGCGCCAAGCGCGTAGGCCGCATCGCGCAGCGTCTGCGGCACGGCATTGATCACGTCATCCGACAGCGAGGACACGAACGGGATCACCATGATGCCCATCACGAGGCCGGCGGCGAGCGCGCTCGTCGGCTGCGCGGCAAGGATCGGCTCACTGGCGAGGCCGAGCCGGATCGCGGTCTCATTGACCCAGAGTGCCGCCGTCCGGATCGCGGGCGCCACGACAAGCAGCGCGAAGAAACCGTAAACGACCGTCGGGATACCGGCGAGGATTTCGAGGATCGGCTTGATCCAGCCGCGCGCCCGGGGCGACGCGTACTCGGAGAGGAAGATGGCCGAAAACAGCCCGATGGGCGCCGCGACGATCATGGCGATCAGCGCGATCATGAATGTACCGAAGAAGAGCGGCAGGGCGCCGAACTCAGCTTCGGTCTGCGCGTTCCAGCGCGTACCTGTCAGGAAGTCCCAGGCGGACACGACCCGGAAGAATTGCAGGCTTTCATACAGGAGCGACAGCACGATCCCGGCGGTGGTCGCGATGGCGACGCCGGCGCACAGGAAGAGGACCAACTGCATGCCGTTCTCGACGAAGGACCGTGCACGGAAGTTCGCCTTCAGCCGGCTCTGGGCCCAGAAAATGCCTATGGCCGCCAGTAGCCCGAGGGCCACCAGCGTGCCGGCATTAATCAGGCCGCGAAGTTCGAGATAGCGATTGGTGACAGCAAGGAAGACCCGGTCTGCGCTCTGGCCGGCCGCCGAGCCCGCAGCGATCCGCACCGCGTCGAGATAGCTCTGCAATTCCGGCGGCGACAGCTTGTCGAACGAGGACGGCAATTCCCGGATCAACTGGCCGCGCGTCAGGTTCTCCGCGAGAACGCCGTAGGCAATCGCGATCAGGATCAGGGGAATGGTCCCCCACATTGCAACGTAATAGCCGTGATAGTTGGGCCGCGAATGCATCCGGCCGGTGGTCGATACGAGCAGATTTTCGGCGCGCATGCGCCCCATGAAGAAAGCTGCCGAGCCGAAGACCGCGATGAGGGCGATCAGCAGCCAGCCCATGGGCAGTTGGCCGAGCTGTTGCAACATTGGGAACCCTGTGGCGTGTTTCAGCCTTCCCTTAGGAGCGGTGTGTGACAGTTCGGTGACAGAACTGTCACATTTCCGCTTCGGTCGCCCGTCCCTTGCGCCGCAGGGCCAACTCCGCCAATTTCAGAGCCATGACAATGCAAGAAAATTCCGGCCTGCCCTGGCATGGCACAACGGTTATCGCCGTGCGCAAAGGCAATCGGCTGGTGATGATTTCTGATGGTCAGGTCTCGATGGGGCCGACCATCATGAAGGGTAACGCCCGCAAGGTGCGCAGAATCGCCGACGGCACGATCCTCGCGGGCTTCGCTGGCGCCACGGCGGACGCCTTCACCCTCTTCGAACGGCTTGAGCAAAAACTTGAGCGCTTCCCCGGGCAGCTGCAACGCGCCGCCGTGGAACTTGCCAAGGACTGGCGCACCGAGCGCTACCTTCAAAAGCTCGAGGCGCTGCTGATCGTGGCCGACAAGACGAGTACGCTGGTGATCACCGGCGCCGGCGATGTGCTGGAGCCCGAGCATCACGTCGTCGCCATCGGCTCGGGCGGCAATTTCGCCCTCGCCGCCGCGCGCGGCCTGTATGATTACGAGCAGGACGCCGAGGTCATCGGCCGCAAGGCGATGCAGATTGCGGCGGACATCTGCGTTTACACGAACGGGCACTTCACGGTGGAAACCCTCGATGTTTGACCGGTCTGACATCCGCGCTGCCGCTGATGCCGGCATCATCACCCGCGATCAGGCCAGCCGCCTCGAAGCCTTTCTCGCCAGCCGCGCCGATCCGGTCACCCGGGCGATGCCGGAGCAGACCGAAAACCTGCGTTTCCTGAACAATTTCAACGACATATTTATCACGATCGGCATCGTCATCCTGGCGATGGGCCTGACCGCGATCACGGGCCTCTTCTTCGGCCCGAACTTCTGGTCGATGGTCACCGGCAACAATGCGGGCGCGTTCGGCGCGCTGATCCTGATGCCGGTCGCTGCTGTGATGTGGCTGCTGGCCGAGTATTTCGGCCGCCGCCGGCGCATGTTGCTGCCGACGATGGCCTCGATCACGATCTTCACCCTGTATTCCGGCCTATCCTTCGGCATGATCGCCAGCGGGCTGACCGGCGCAAATGCCAAGACTATCAGCAGCTTGACGCAGGCCTGGGACACGCTGGGCAATACTGGCATGGGCACTTTCATCGGCTGCGGGGCGGCTGCGGCCATCGCCTGGCTGCGCTTCCGCCTGCCCTTCTGCATGTTCCTGATTGCCGTTTCCGCGGCTGCAGCGGCTTACACGTTTGCCGGCTTCTTCGGCGATGCGGGCATCATTTTCGGCGGCCTGCTTTCCATCATCATCGGCCTTGCAACGCTGGCGGCGGCAATCTGGTTTGATCAGAAGGATCCCGGCCGGATTACACGCCTGTCGGATAACGCTTTTTGGCTGCATGTGGCGGCGGCGGCGCAGATCATCCTGGGCCTGCGCGGCATGATCATGGGCGCACCGAATGCCACGCCCAGCACGCCCGAGGCGATGTTGCTGCTGGCCTCGCTGATCGGGCTGGGCCTGTTGTCGCTGGGGCTGAACCGGCGGGCGTTGGTGGTGTCGAGCCTCCTGAGTTTCTGGCTGGCCCTCGGGCAAGTTGTCGACGCGGTCGGCGGGGGCGGCTCGACCAGCTTCATCGCGACGACCCTGCTGCTTGGCACCGGCATCATCCTGCTGGGCGGGGGCTGGCATACGGCGCGGCGCTGGTTACTGGGCCGGGTTCCGAAAACGGGAATCGCGGCGCGGATCTTCCCGCCCGAACCGGCGTGAAACGACCGCTCAAAAACACTCCAGAAACCGTCCACAAGTCGGCGTGTAGACACCCCGGACTTGTAGAGTCTTCCATATCAATCCGATACAATTCGAGCAGACTTCCATGACCCAGCTGACCCCGCGCGAAATCGTCGCTGAACTTGACCGGCACATTGTTGGCCAGGCCGCCGCCAAGCGGGCCGTTGCCATCGCGCTGCGCAACCGCTGGCGGCGCAAACAGGCGCCCGAAAACCTGCGCGGGGAAATCACGCCGAAGAACATCCTGATGATTGGGCCGACGGGCGTGGGCAAGACCGAGATCTCGCGGCGCCTCGCCCGGCTTGCGAATGCGCCTTTCCTGAAGATCGAAGCGACGAAGTTCACCGAGGTCGGCTATGTCGGCCGGGATGTCGAGCAGATCATCCGCGATCTCGTCGAAGCGGCTGTCGGCATGGTGCGCGAGCAGAAGCGCGCTGCCGTAAGCAAGGCGGCGAAGGACAAGGCCGAGGAGCGCCTGCTGGACGCGCTGGTCGGCGCCGAGGCGCAAGCCAACACGCGCGACGTGTTCCGCACGAAACTGCGCGCCGGGATGCTGGACGACAAGGAAGTCGATATCGACTTTGCCGAGACGAGCGGCAACCCGATGCAGATGCTGGACCTGCCAGGCCAGCAGGGCTCGATGGGGATGATCAATCTCTCCGAGATGCTCGGCAAGGCGATGGGCCAGCGGACGAAACGTGTACGGACGACCGTGAAGGATGCCTACAAGCCGCTGCTGACGGAGGAAGCCGACAAGCTGGTGGACGAGGAACAGGTGGTGCGCGAGGCGGTCACGGCCGTTGAAGAAGACGGCATCGTGTTCCTCGACGAGATCGACAAAATTGCCGCCCGCAAGGACCGGGGCGGCGCGGATGTCAGCCGCGAAGGCGTGCAGCGCGACCTGCTGCCGCTGATCGAAGGCACGACTGTTTCGACCAAGCGCGGCGCGGTGAAGACCGATCACATCCTCTTCATCGCGTCCGGCGCGTTTCACGTTTCCAAGCCTTCAGACCTGCTGCCGGAGCTGCAAGGCCGTCTGCCGATCCGTGTCGAGCTGGAGCCTCTGTCGCGCGACGACCTGCGCCGCATCATGGTGGAGCCCGAGGCCAGCCTGATCCGCCAGTATGAAGCGCTGATGGCAGCCGAGAAGGTGACGCTGAAATTCGAGGATGCGGCCATCGACCGGCTGGCCGACCTTGCCGAGGCCGTGAACAAGACGGTCGAGAATATCGGCGCGCGGCGCCTGCAGACCGTGCTCGAACGCCTGCTCGACGAGATCAGCTTCGAAGCCCCGGACCGCGCCGGCGAAACCTTCGTGATAACCGCCGCCTATGTCGACGAAAAGGTCGGCACGCTGGCAGGCAATGCGGATCTGTCAAAGTTTATTCTGTAGGCTGACGTTTTGAGCCACCCCTCCCCGCATTACGGGCGGAGAGGGGCAGGCCCGAAAAGCCTAGTTCGCGTCCAGCATCTCGCAAAGCGTAGCCGGCGGCTTGGCGCGCAGTTCGGCCACTTCGCCATCGATCAGTGTGCAGGTGATGAGATTGTCCGGATGCATCGTGCGCGAGGTGAAGACGTTGACGTTGACGACCGGCGCGCCGGTCAGGTTGGCGAGCTTGGCGGTGTCGACGCCGGCGCCGGAGACCGAAATCGTCTGATCGACCGGATTGACGATCGTCTCGTAGGTTCCGACGACGTAGAACGGGCCATCGGCTTCGGTCATCGTTGCGGCAACTTCCGGCAACGGCTCGCCATAGTACATGGCCGAGATGGTGACGGTCTCGCCGAGTTCGGCAAGGCGCATGAGCGCGTATTCGGTGAAGCCGAGTTCGAAGGCGACATCGAGATCACTGACCGGGGCGGCCGGCTCGGGCGCAACTTCGGGCACGGGTTCCGTCTGTTCGACGGGAGCCGCCGGGGCCTCTGCGGGCGTTTCTGCGGCGGGCGTACAGGCGACAAGGGCTGCGGCCAGCAAGGCCGGGAGAATGAAGGTTTTCATGGGACTGGGTTCCTTTCGGCGGCGCCGTTACGCCGTCCGCGCTAGCACGCAGGCCGAGGCGCTGTCACCGGGTCGCCGAAACTTATTCTTTCGAGAATTCAAACCGTGCTGCGCGGCCGGCGTGGAAAACCTCAGTTCCAGGCAACCGGTTGCCTGTCCTTCCAAGGACATTCTTTCTCAAGCTGTCCCGCAAGCCGGTAGAGCGTTCCTTCGTCGCCGTAGCGGCCAGAGAACATCATGGCGAGGGGCAGGCCGTCCGCCGTCTGCCATAGCGGCAGGGACAGCGACGGCTGGCCTGTGATGTTGTACGGCGGCGTGAATGGAAACGTCTTTGCGGAGCGCTGGTCATAGTCCTTGATCTCGACAGCGAGCGGGTCGAGCCAGTCGACGCGTGGCACCGCCGTACCGAGGACTGGCGAAAGGTGGACATCACACTCTTCGAATGTGGCCATCACCTGCCGGCTCATGACGCGCAGCTGTTGCCAGGCCCACATCGCCTGCTGGCCGGTGATCTCGCGGCCCCGGTCATAACCGCGCCGTGCGAGCGGGCCGATGTCGCCCGCAGGCTCGCGGCCGATCGCCTCGATCATTCGCGCCATGCTGGCGGCGAAATTCGAACCGGACACGATCGCCTGGGCACGGTAGAACTGGCGCCAGTCAAGTGTAATCGCCTGCTCGCGCACGTCATGGCCAAGCTGGGCGAGCAGCGTTGCCGTGCGTTCGAGCGCGGACTGGATTTCCGGATCTACCGGGCGCCCGCTTGGGGTGGCGCCGGACCAGAAGATCTTCAGCTTGCCGGGTGAGCGGCTGACCTCTTCAAGATAGGGACGCTCCTTGTACGGATAGGCATAGGGGCTCGCCGGCTCGGGATACCCCGTGGCGTCCAGCATGGCGGCGCTGTCCCGGACCGTGCGCGAAACGACATGATCGACCGAGAGGCCAATGGCGCGGCCGGTATCTTCGCCGCCATTCGGGTTGCGGTCGCGCGTCGGTTTCATGCCAACGAGGCCGCAACAGGCCGCCGGGATGCGAATGGACCCCAGCCCGTCGCTGGCATGGGCAACCGGAACCATGCCGGAGGCGACCGCCGCGGCAGCGCCGCCGGACGAGCCGCCGGAGACGCGATCCGGGTTCCACGGATTGCGGCAGGCGCCGAGCCTGGCTGACTGTGTGACGCCCGGAATGCCGAACTCCGGCGTGTTGGTCTTTCCGGCAAGCACAAGCCCGGCGGCGCGGTAGCGGCGCACAAGTTCGCTATCGTCTGCATCAGCGGCGACTTCGGCATAGAAACTCGCGGACGTGCGCGGCCAGCCTTTGACGCACTGGCCGAGATCCTTGATCAGGAAGGGCACACCGGCGAACGGCCCGTCTGGCAGCGGGCCTTTCGCTGTCTCGCGCGCTTCGTCGAATGCCGTGTGCACGACCGCATTCAGAGTGGGGTTGTGACGTTCGATCCGCTCGATCGCGGCATCGAGAAGCTCAAGGGGCGTGACCTGCCTTGTGCGGACAAGTTCCGCGAGACTGAGACCATCGTGATTCGAGAAATCGGACATGTTCATGGCGCGGCGCTCCTCCCGGGTTTTTGGGCATTGAGCGCCGGTTTTGGGCGGCTGTCCAGATAAGGGCTTTGGGCCTAGGCCTTTGCCTCGCGACGCACGGGCATGTGTTTCTTGCCCCAGTCTTTCATGATGCGCAGGGCCGGGCGGAGTTCTTCGCCCTTTTCGGTCAGCACATAGTCGTAGCGCTTCGGGGCTGTGGAATAGAGGCGGCGTTCGAGGACGCCTTCCTCGACGAGGCGCTTCAGGCGCTCGGCCAGGATATGGCGCGTCATGCCGCTAGATTCGGCAAATTCCTCGAACTTGGATTTGCCGAGATAGCAGTCGCGCAGGATCAGCAAGGTCCAGCGGTCGCCCACCACCGAGAGCGTGCGGGCGACGGGGCACCAGTTATCGGAGAGTTCTGACCATTTCATGGATGACAGTTCTAGCGCAGTTTGGCATAAGTTCCAAAACAAAACTTAATGGGAGGCTGAGATGGCCAGGTTCTTCGAGTACTTCTTCGATTATACGAGCCCGACGGCCTATCTCGCGGTGCCGGTGGCGCTGGGCGTGGAGGCGCGCACGGGCGCCGAGATGCGCCTGAGGCCGATGTTCCTGGGCGGTGTGATGCAGGGATCCGGCAACAAGCCGCCCGGCACAGTTCCGGCCAAGGCGAAGTACCTGAACCGCGACCTGCAGCGCTGCGCCGCGCATATCGGCATCCCGATGCACATGAACCCCGCCTTCCCGATGAACACGCTGGGCGTTCTGCGCGCGACGACGGGCATGACCGATGCGGCAGAGCAGCGCCGGTTTGTCATCACGCTGTTCGACGCGGCCTGGGGACGGCCGAACCCGGTGAACCTCGGCGACATGGCGGAAGTGGCGAAGCTGTGCGCGGCGAACGGGTTCGATGCGGCGGCCATCGGCGCGCTGGCGACCGACCCGGCGAACAAGGAAAAGCTGAAGGAGACGACCGACGAGGCGATTGCCCGCGGTGTGTTCGGGGCGCCGAGCTTCTTTGTGGGCGATGACCTGTTCTTTGGTCACGACCGGCTGGACTATGTGGAGCGGGCGCTCGCCTAGACGAAGATGCCAGCTTTCTCCGCCAGCGCCTTGTAGGATTGCTCCGGGCGCGGACCATAATGGGAGATGACTTCGGCGGCCGCGAGATGGCCGAGGCGGGCGCAAGTGGCGACGGGCAGGCCGCGGGCGATGCCAAAGAGGAAACCCGCCGCATACTGATCACCGGCGCCGGTCGTGTCGATGACGCGGGAAACGGGTTCGGCCGGAACAGCGATCGGTGCGCCATCACCGAACACGACCGAGCCCTTCTCGCTGCGCGTGACGGCGGCCACCGGGCAATCGGCATGCAGGGCGTTCAGCGCGGCGTCGAAGTCGTCCGTTTCGTAAAGCGACTTGAGTTCGGCCTCGTTGGCGAACACGATATCGGCGAAACCTTTCACGAGATGGCGGAAGCTTGCACGGTGGCGGTCCACGCAGAAACTGTCGGACATCGTGACGGCAACCTTGCGGCCGGCGGCTTTCGCGATCTCGGCGGCGTGGACGAAGGCGGCCTTGGCCTCGTCCTTGTCGAACAGGTAGCCTTCCAGATAGAGGATGCTGCCATCGCGGACCATGCCGGCGTCCACGTCATCCTTGGAGAAGAGGACCGAGGCGCCCAGGAAGGTATTCATGCTGCGGTGGCCATCATCAGTGACGAAGATGATCGAGCGGGCGGTCGCGGGGCCTTCGGTGAGCGGGCGCGTGTGGAAGGGCACGCCGGCGGACATCATCTCGCGCATGAACTGGTTGCCGAGATCGTCCTGCGCGATCTTGCCGATGTAAGCCGCCGAGGCGCCGAAGCTGGCGAGGCCGGCGATGGTGTTGGCGCCGGAGCCGCCGGAGGTGATGACCGGATTGACGGCGAGGCGTGTCAGCGTTTCGGCGCGCGGCTCGTCGATCAGGTTCATGGCATCCTTGGCGATGCCGTGCGCGGCGAGGAAGGCGTCATCGGCCGGGGCGAGGACATCGACGATTGCGTTACCGAGGCCGACTACATCGTATTTCGCGCCGCTCATGCTTGCCTGATCCCTGCCCGGTATGACTGAAGCCGCGCCTTGCCAGACGGGAGGCGTGGACACAAGGCCCGGACCTCATTAGACGCCGGGCCATGAAAAAGATCGCCTATCTTGCCAGCCGCGTCACCCTGCCCGGCTCGCCCATCCGCCGCACCGATGCGTTCGAGCATGATTACATGATGGACGCCCTGCGCGAGCCGTTCGCGGCGCGCGGGATGCGCGTGGAGGATGTTGCCTGGGATGACCCCAAGGCGGACTGGGCGGACTATGCCGCCGTGATCATCGGCACGACCTGGGACTATTGGGACCGGCTGGACGAGTTCCTCGCCGCGCTGGAGCGGATCGAGAGCCAGACGCGGCTGTTCAACGGGTCGGCGCTGGTGCGCTGGAATGCGCGCAAGACTTACCTGCGGGAGCTGGAGACCAAGGGCGCGAAGCTGATCCCGACGCTGTGGCTGGACGTTGCGGATGAAGCGGCGGCGAAGGCGGCCTTCGGCACGCTCGGCGCGGATGATCTCGTGTTCAAGCGCCAGGTGGGCGCCGGCGCGAAGGACCAGCACCGGGTGAAGCGCGGCGAACCTATCCCGGCGATGCCGCACCCGATGATGGTGCAGCCTTTCCTGCCGATGATCCAGACCGAGGGCGAGCTGTCCTTCATCTTCATCGATGGCGAGTTCTGCCATGCGCTGATCAAGCGGGCGCAGCCTGGCGACTATCGCATCCAGTCGACCTATGGCGGCCGGGAGGAGAAGATAACTCCGTCTGCGGAGGACCTTGCCGCCGCCCGCGCGATAATTGGTACGCTGGACGAGGCACCGCTGTATGGCCGCGTGGACATGCTGCGCGGCGATGGCGGCGGGCTCTTGTTGATGGAACTGGAAGTGATCGAGCCGTATCTCTATCCGGTCGAGGGGCCGGAGCTGGGAGAGCGGATGGCAGCGGGGGTTGCGCGGCGGCTTCTGGTGCCCGCTTAAGGCAGGGCCGGATTGCAGGCGACGTCTGTCAACGCAACCAGTTCCTCTGTTCCGCGCCGGCGGACGTAACAGTCTCCGTTCTGCAGGAGGATGTCGAACACGATCGGCAGGGCCGGACTGTTGCCTTCGAGGGGTGTCACTGCCGGGGGCAAGACCGATACTTCGGGGACCGCGGTCACATCGCCAGCGCCGAGCGTGACGCTGGACCGGTCCAGCGCCGACGCGAGCGTGGCGCGCAGGCGGCTCATCGTTTCATCCGAGGCATCTGCGAGCACCGCCGCGACCGGCTCCTGGTCGCAGGCGGCGAGCGCGGCCATCAGCAGCATGGCAATCCGGGCCCTGACGGTCATTGCGGCGCCTGCTGCATGTCGCGGTTGTTGTCCATCGGCGAAGCGACCGGCAGATCGAGCGGGAGACCGCCCTTCTGCGATGCTGCCTCCGCCCGCTCTTGCAACATGGTCGTCTGTGCGGAAAGCGACGGGCAAGCGAGGCTTGAGCGATAGGTCAGCGCCGCCGAGAGAAGGCCTTCGGCGGGGTCGCCGAGTTCGCGGCTGAGATCGTCTGCGACGACGCAGCCCGGTAGGCGCACGCCGAAGGGCGCCGTCGAATTGGCCGGAATGAAACCGTCCGCATAATCCCCGAAGCCGGCGGCGTTCACGCCCTGGAACTGGATCGTGTAATAGGTCTCGCCGCAGTTATCTTGCGGGTAGAAGCCGAAGGGCTTGCCGCATGTCGTGCTGCCGATCTGGATCACTTCCACGCCCACGCCGCGAAGGCCGTTGATGACTGCCTCGCTGGCGCTGCAGGTCGCGTCGGTGGTCAGTACGAAGACGCGGGGCAGGTTCAGCGCGGGCAGCGACGTGGCACTTGGAACCGTGAAACCAAGACCGGTCGAATAGAACGGGATCGGATCGTTACGCTGACCGGTAACGGGATTGAGATTGCCGGCCGCCGCATTGAAACGCAGACGTTCGAAATCCTGAAAGCGGGTTCGGGTGTTGCCGGCCACCATGTAACTCAGCTGCGACGCAACAGCGAGAAGGCCGCCGCCATTGTAGCGCAGGTCCAGCACAAGGTCCTGTACGCCGGCGTTTCGCATCTCTGTCATTGCATCCACGATCTGGCGCTCGCTCTCGAAAGGCCCGAACGTGTTGAACAGGATGTATCCGACATTGCCGGTTGAAGTGCTCAGAATGGCGGTGCGGTTCACAGGCGGCGGCGAGAGATTCACCGACGTCAGCGTGACGGTCCGGATCGTGTTGTCTGCATCGCGCACCTCGAACACGGTTGTGATGCCCGGGCTTGCTGGAAACAGCGCTGCATTGAGCTGGTTGATTTCCGAGGTCACATTCGTGCCGATCAGGTCGATGCCATTTACGCGGAGAATGCGCGATCCGCGTTCGAACGCAGCCTGGCCTCCGGTGACGGCAGCGGCGGGTGAACCGGGTTCGGTATAACGCACGCGGAAATCGCGCGGCGCTGTCGAAGACAGGACCAGAAGGCTGGCGCCATAAGTTGCGCGCGGTGCAGCATTGCGCCGGGCGAGGAAAGCCGTCGTCGGCTCACTGAAGTGAAAGTCGTCCTTTTCCTTCCCGGATGGGGTGAGTGCAAAGCTGCGGAGGATGTTGAAATAAGCGATGCGGTCCGAGAAATCAGCAGGGTTGCGATCTGTGACCTCAGTGTTCCAGAGATAGGTTTCATTGGTCCAGGAGCGCAGCCAGAAGCGTTCATCCAGCGCGCTGCCGGGCCGGTCCGGGAACGTGTTGCCTTCAATGTCCCGCCCCGTGCGCACGACCTGGCACCGGTCCTTGAAGCCACTGGCGGCGGGATAGACGCCCTGAACCCAGGTCTGCCCGGTCGGCGGCGGAGGTGGCGGCGCCTGTCCGGAACCGCCACCACCACCGCCACAGGCGGCCAGCATGACGGGGGCCAGAAACACGGCCATCGCCGCAGCCGCAGCACGCATGCGTGCCGTACCGGGAAGGAACCTTGATTTTTTCATACAGCCGTCACCCGTCTTTTCTTCAAATTCCAAATTGTTCACGCTTCACTCAAACGTCAATTCAATTTCGTCCGGCGCCGCGACGCTGCAGGCTTGGCCGGCTTCGACGCAAGCGCGGCGCGCGCTGCCGGATCCGGCGTTTTCGGTTTGTGCGCACACAGATGGCTGATGGCGCATTGCCAGCATTCCGGCGTGCGCGCCTTGCAGACATAGCGTCCGTGCAGAATCAGCCAGTGGTGGGCGCCCTTCTTGAACTCGGCCGGCGTGATGCGCTCAAGCCCGGCCTCGACATGATCCGGCGTCTTGCCGGGGGCGAGGCCGGTGCGGTTCGAGACGCGGAAGATGTGGGTGTCGACCGCGATGGTCGGCTCACCGAAGGCTTCGTTGAGGACGACGTTCGCCGTCTTGCGGCCTACGCCCGGCAGGGTCGTCAGCTCGTCCCGCGTGCGGGGTACTTCGCCGCCGAACTCGTCGATGATCTTGCGGCTGAGGGCGATGACGTTCTTGGCCTTGTTCCGCCAGAGGCCGATGGTCTTGATGTATCCGGCGACGCCCTCCTCCCCCAGCGCGAGCATCTTCTCAGGCGTGTCGGCGACCGCGAACAGCTTCTTCGTCGCCTTGTTGACGCCGACATCGGTCGCCTGGGCCGAGAGGGCGACGGCAACGACGAGGGTGAAGGGGTTCACGAAGTCGAGCTCCGTTCGCGGGTCCGGACGGTCGGCGGCGAGGGCCGCGTAAAGCTCGGCGGCTTTCGCGCGGGTGAAATTCGATTTCGGGTGCGTCGCCTTGGCCATGAGGTGAGGCATAGAGCGCCCTTTTTCCGGCGCAAGGGCGTGCTAGCTATTCGTTTGATGATGGCCCCGGAAACCGTGTACCTCGATGCCGTTCTGACGCCCAACCGCTCCCTCAGCGAGCGGGGGTTTGCCATCGGCATGGCGATTGTGGCGGTCGTGTTTTTCCTGACCGGCCTGATGTTCTGGTCAATGGGCGCGGCGCCGATCCTCGGCTTTTTTGGGCTGGACATGGTGGCGATCTGGCTGGCCTTCCGCCTCTCGTTCCGCAAGCAGCGGGAGGAGACACGCGTCACCGTCACGGCGCGCAGCCTGACGCTGCACCACAAGGATGCCAAGGGGCGGGAAAAGTCTGCCGAGCTGCCCTCAGCCTTTGCCCGGGTGGAACTGGACGAGCCGGTTACCCCGGCCAGCTGGCTTCGAATCGAGCATGGGCAGACGGGCTTTGTGATCGGCCGGTTCCTGACGCCGGCAGAGCGGAAAAGCTTCGCAACGGCCTTGCGCAAGGCCCTGATCCAGGCCCGTTCCGAGCGGCTACCGGCCTGATTTACGGGTTCGCTGAAAAAAGTGACGCAGGCGTCATGGTTTTTTCCGGAGGCCTGTGTTAGAAATTCCCCAGACGCAAGAAGAGCCCGCCCTGCGGGCCTGAGACTGGAGGATATCCCATGGCTGCCGACACATTTTCCTTCGAGAACCACCCAGCCCTTGAGCGCCCGAAAATTACGCCCCGCGAACCGATGCACCCGGGCTACACGGAAACCTTCGGCGAAGTGAAGCCGGCCTCCGAGCTGCCGCTGGAAACGCTCGACGTGGTTGACCCGGAAATGTGGCGCCAGGGCAAGTTCTGGGACCGTCTGGAGCGCCTGCGCGCCGAAGACCCGGTACACTACACGCCGGACAGCTTCGTCGGCCCCTACTGGTCGGTCACCCTCTACGAAGACATCATGGCGGTCGACACCGACCACAAGCGCTTCTCCTCCTCCTGGGAATATGGCGGCATCACCCTCGGGCCGCCGCTCGAGGATTTCGAGATGCCGATGTTCATCGCCATGGACGAGCCGCGCCATTCCGAGCAGCGCAAGACCGTGCAGCCGGCCGTCGCGCCGAACATGCTGAAAGAATACGAGCCGCTGATCCGCTCGCGCACGCGGGCTGTGCTCGACGGCCTGCCGGTCGGCGAGCCGTTCGACTGGGTCGACCGCGTGTCGATCGAACTGACCGGCATGATGCTGGCCACCCTGTTCGGCTATCCGCAGGAGCGCCGCCGCGAACTGACCCGTTGGTCGGACATCGCCACCAACATGCACAACCCTGACATCTGCCCGGGCGGCGAGGTTCAGTGGAAACAGGAGATGATGTCGTGCCTCATGGCCTTCATGGGCATGTTCCAGGAGCGGGGCGCCACGCCGGAAACCGGCGACCTGATCAGCTTGCTCGCGCACGGCGAAAAGACCAAGGACATGTCGCCGATGGAGCTCCTCGGCAACGTGATCCTGCTGATCGTCGGCGGCAATGACACGAGCCGCAACACGATGACCGCTTCGGTCTATGCGCTGAACAAGTATCCGGAACAGTACAAGAAGCTGAAGGCCGATGAGACGCTGATCCCGAACATGGTGTCGGAGACGATCCGCTGGCAGACGCCGCTTTCCTTCATGCGCCGCACTGCGCTGGAAGACGTGACGATCCGTGGCAAGACGATCAAGAAGGGCGAGCAGGTCGCCATGTGGTATGTCTCGGGCAACCGTGACACCAACTTCTGGAAGGAAGATCCGGAACTGTTCGACATCGAGCGCAAGAATGCCCGCCAGCACCTCTCCTTCGGCTTCGGCATCCACCGCTGCGTCGGCAACCGCCTTGCCGAGCTGCAGCTGAAGATCCTCTGGGAAGAGCTGATGGCCCGCTACGAGCATATCGAAGTGCTGGCCGAGCCGTCCTACACCTCGGGCGCCTTCGTACGCGGCTATACCTGGATGCCGGTTGTGCTTCACCCGAAGTAAGGCTTGGCGGCCACGGGCCGGAATGATTAGACCTCCTGTCAGGAATGGCAGGAGGTTTTTTCATGGACGTTTCAAAGGCTGTCGCAAAGCGCATCTCGACGCGGGGCTTCCTGCCGGACGCGCTGCCGCTGGATGAGGTGAAGGCCTGGCTGACGGCGGCGCAGCGCGCGCCTTCCGGCGGCAATACCCAGCCCTGGCGGGTCATCGTCGTGGCGGGCGAGGAAAAGGACAAGTTGATCCAGCTCGCACAGGCGAAGCTTGCCACCAATCCTGCCGGCGAGCCGACGGACCGGCCGATCTATCCCAAAGACCTCTGGGAGCCGCACGAAGCCCGCCGCCGCCGCGTCGGCGAGATGCTGTACGAAGCGCTCGAAATCCCGCGCGAGGACCGCGCCGGGCGGATGCGCTGGTTTGCCAACAATTTCCGTTTCTTCGGCGCGCCGGTGGCCGTGTTCATCGTCATCGACGAGCGCATGGGCCATGGCCAGTGGGGCCATACGGGCATGTACCTGCAGACGCTCTGCCTGCTCGCCGAGGAGCGCGGCTGGGGCACCTGCATGCAGGAATGCTGGGGCATCCTGCGGCCGACGCTGAAGGAACATTTCGGCCTCGGCCCGACAGAGATGGTCTGGTGCGGCGTGGCCGTCGGCAAGCCCGACCCGAACGACAAGGCGAACCGCCTCTATGCTGAGCGCGCGCCGCTGGAAGAGATCGCCGAGTTCAGAGGCTTCTGATTTCGGACAAAATCCTGCCGCAAGCGCGCGGTTTGATCGGGGCATGCTGACGCGCCGGTCCTTCTTCCTGTCTGCTCTCGGGTTGCCGCTATTGCCGCCCCTGCCTTTGGTGGTGGAGGAAAGTCGTTGGACCAAGAAACTGGTGCGCGCGGCGCGCCGGCAGATCGGCGTCACCACCGGCTATGACCCGGCCTATGTGACGCTGGATTATCCCGGCGGGGATGTCGACCGCGCGACGGGCGTGTGCACGGACGTTGTTATCCGCGCCTACCGCGACGCGTTCGACATGGACCTGCAAGTGCTGGTGCACGAGGACATGAAAGCCGCCTTCCCGAACTATCCGAAGATCTGGGGCCTCTCGCGCGCCGACCGGAACATCGACCATCGCCGCGTGCCGAACCTCGAACGCTATTTCGAGCGCAAGGGCCTCGAGCGCGAGGCGCCCGGCAGGCGCGAGGACTGGCAGGCGGGCGATCTCGTCACCATGCGCCTTGGCGGGCGCCTGCCGCATATCGCAATCTTCTCAGGCCACGATCCGCTGACGGGAACGGCGATGTTCATCCACAATATCGGCGGCGGCACGCGGGAGGATGAGCTGTATGCGGACTATGACTCACCGCGCCGATTCCGGCTTGCGCCGCCGGAGGCGTGATGCCCTAGCCCCTATTCGTCGTCCCGCCAGGTGTGCATTGGCTGCTGCGGCATCCGTGTTTCGCCGCGCAACTTGCGCACGGCGGCCTGGATCGCTTCGCGGTCGAAGGCCTCGGGGTCTTCTTCCGGCTTCGGCGCGCGGGTGTAGGCGAAGACGCTAAGGCCGCCTTCGTCTTCGTCGTCCTCTTCTTCAGCCGCAACCGGCGCAGCCGCTACTTGCTCCGTAGGCGGAGCAATCGCCTCGTCGCCCATGAAGTCCGTCACGAAGGCTTCGACATCTTCGAGATTGCCGAGATCGTCGATCAGCGTGTCGTCTTCAGACAAGGCCTCTTCATCCGGCATCTGGAAGCCGGTGGGGATCACGTCCGTCAGCAGACCTTCCGCTTCGAGATCTGCCTTGCCGGGCAACGTGTCGAGGCTTTCGAGGCCGAAATGTTCGAGGAACTTGTCGGTCGTGCCATAGGTGATCGGCAGGCCCGGCGTCTTGCGGCGGCCGCGCACACGCACCCAGCCGGATTCCAGCAGCGTATCGATCACGGATTTGGCCACGGCCACACCGCGCACGGCTTCGATCTCGGCGCGCGTCACAGGCTGGCCATAGGCGATGATGGCGAGGGTTTCGAGGGCGGCCTGGCCGAGCTTCTTCTGCACCTGGCGCTCTTCGACGAAGAGATAGGACAAGTCCTGAGCCGTCTGGAAGCGCCACTTGCCGGCGACCTCGACGAGGTTCACGCCGCGTTTCGAATAGACCGCGCGCAGCGCCATCAGGACTTCGCCTGCTTCGATTCCGTGCGGCAGGATCTCGGCAATCTGCTCGGCAGACAGCGGTTCGCCAGCGGCGAACAGGACAGCTTCGGCGCGGCGCACGCCTTCGGCCAGCGCAGCATCGCGGCCACCGAGAAGATCCATCTCGGCGCGGGCCTGCGCATCGGACAGCTGGCTCATGGCATCCCGGCGCTCGCCGGCGGTGTCTTCAGTCATCGTCGGCTTCTCAAGCGGTTGCATCGAGGCTCTCCCCTGCCGGAACCGCGTTGCGGAGATAGATCGGGGCGAAATGCGCGTCCTGGCGCATATCGACCTCGCCGTCGCGGGTCAATTCGAGGGCTGCCGAGAACACGCTGGCAGTGACCGAGCGGCCCGGAAGTTCGGGCGTGTTCTCGCACAGGGCGGTGCGGATATCATCGAGGCTGGACCAGCTTTCGAGCTGCTGGCGCAGGCCGCGCAGCGTTGTGCGCGCGAGTTCCAGCGGCATCACCGGCTGCTGCTCGATGCGGTGCGGACGCTCCTTTTCCTTCCGGTCACGGATGAAACCGAAGGCGGAGGTAAGGTCGTAGAGCGAGGCGGTGTATTCGGTAAGCTTGACGATTTTCGGCTGTACGGGCGCGCCGCGCAGGAAGACCACGTTGTTCAGCACCGGTCCGGCTTCGAGTTCGCGCACAGCCTGACGCATCGCATCGAGGCGCTTCAGGCGGAATGCCAGCCGCTCGGCCATTTCCTCGCCGGTCGGTTCATCCTCGCCCAGCGCTTCCGGCTTCGGCAACAGCAGGCGCGATTTCATGAAGGCGAGCCAAGCCGCCATCAGCAGATAGTCAGCCGCCAGATCAATCCGCTTGGCGCGGGCATCCTCGATGAAGCCCATGTATTGCTCGGCGAGCTGCAGCATCGAGATCTGAAGCAGGTTCACCTTCTGGCGGCGCGCCAGTTCGAGCAGCAGGTGCAGCGGCCCCTCATAGCCCGGTACATCCACCGAGAAGAGGTTTACGCCATCTGCATCGGCGACATCCGCCGAGAGGGCATCGATGGAGATCGCCTCCCCGCTCAAACCATCGCCCCCATGTGAGGGAAGAGTTCGTGGAACCGGCGCCAGCCACGTGCCGCCTCAAACGGTTCAAGCCGGCGGGCGATGGCATCGGCGGCATCGGCGCGGTCTTCCGCCTTGCCATCAAGATGAGGCGCGGCCTGCGCGACTTCGGTCATCTCGGCGAGAATCTCGTTGGTATCCTTGAGGAAGCCCGAGCAATGCAGCAGCACATCGCAGCCCGCCGCGATTGACGCGTGCGCGCGCTCGGTCAGCGTGCCGCCCAGTGCCTTCATCCCCAGATCATCCGTCATCAGGAGGCCATCAAACCCGATTCGGCCGCGGATGACGTCCTGAATCATGATGCGCGAGACGGTCGCCGCCTTGCCGGGATCGAACGCGTCGTAGGAAATGTGGGCGGTCATCGCCATCGGTGCATCGGCGACGCGGGCGAAGGCGTCGAAATCCTTGGCGAGTTCGTTGTCGCCGGCAGTTACGCGCGGCAGTTCGTAGTGGCTGTCGGCGAAGGCACGGCCGTGGCCGGGAATGTGCTTGATGACACCGGCCACGCCGCCTGCTGCGAGACCGGCGAGGGCGGCGGCGGCGAGATCGGCGATTCCTGCAGGGTCAGTGCCGAAGGCACGGTCGCCAATAATGTCATGGGCGCCGGGCACTGGCAGGTCGACCACCGGGGCACAATCGGCGTGGATCGAGAGGCCGGCGAGTTCCGACGCGATCAACCGGTGACCGAGCCATGCGGCTTCGCGGCCCTTTTCAGGGTCGGCGGCGTAGATGGCGGCATAGTCCGATCCGCGCGGGAAAAGCGGCCATTCCGGCGCCTTGAGACGGGCGACGCGGCCGCCTTCCTGATCGATGAAGATCAGGGTCTCGCGGCCGGTGGCTTCCCAGATGTCCGCCACCAGGCGGCGCACCTGCATACGGGTCACGCAGGAGCGGCCCATGAGGATCACGCCCCAGGGGTTTTCTGCCCGGAAAAGGGCTGCTTCGGCCGGGGTCAGTTCCGGGCCGGATACGCTGAGAATACAGGCTTTGACCACTATCCGTTCACCACGATGCAGTTGGCTCCCGCCTCCTTGATCGCTTCACAGAAGGCCGAGGCCTCCGATCTGTCGGCAAAGGCGCCGACGCGCAACCGGTAAAACACACCCTCGGAGCCAAGGTCGGCCCGCTGGATCACTTTGGTGGCGCCGTAGTAAAGCTCCGGCGCAGAAGCGGTCACCCGCTTCCAGGAGGTTTCGGCCGCCTCTTCAGAGCGCAGCGCCGCGATCTGTACCAGGTAGGGGCCATTTGCGGCAAAGGCGAAGCGCGCGCGCGGGCCTTGCGGCTCAGGAAGCGGGGCGGCTTCGGCGGGCTTTGCCGGCGCGGTTTCGACCACTTGGGGCGTCATGGTTTCCGTTGCGATCGGCGGCGGCAGGACCGGGGCGGCGCCCAGTTCCGTGATCGGCTCAACCGGGCCGCGGCGCAAGTTGGCCGGTTCGCCGTCGCTGAGCGTGCCTTCCCCGGCCAGTTCCATGACGGGTTCCGGCACTTCGACCACGGGTTCGCGGCTGGTGGCATCGAGGCCGTCATAGAACCGCTTGTCTGTATTGGGTACCACGACGCCGCCGGCATCTTCCGGCGCCGTGCGGATCGGTTCGTCGGTGACGATGATGCTGGGCACGCCTTCGCCTTCCGGGCGCACGCCTTGACGATAGGTGTTCCAGACGACAGCGCCGAAAATCAGCAGAACGCCGATTGCGAGCGCAAGAATCAGCGGTCCGCGCGCGGCTTCGTCCTCGCGCCCTTCGAAACCCCTGTAATCGTCGTCGAACGGGGCGTAGTCATCGCCCTCGGCGTTCGATCGGCCCATTGGTCGCTCCCTGGAAGATTCTCTGAAGTTAACAGCTAGGCCCGTTTCCTTAACGAGCCTTGAAGACAAGGCCGTTTGCCCGGATTTACTGGGCTCGCAGCCTCAGGCGAGGCTGCTGGAATCGAACAGGCGGCGATGCTCTTCCAAGGCGAATGTGTCGGTCATCCCGGCGATGTAATCGCAGACGAGACGGGCGCGCTGTTCTTCGGGGAGCGTGTGGGCGTAGCGGTTCCAGGGTTCCGGCAGGGTTTGCGGTTCGCGAAGGAACACCTCGAACAGGTCCGCCAGCACGCGCTTTGCCTTCGAGCGCATCCGGTTGACCCGGTAATGCTTGTACATGCGGGCGTGCAGGAAGGCGCGAAGGGCGCGCTGCGGCGCTTCCAGGCCTTCCGAGAAAGCGATCAGGGGCGTGTCCATGGCCCGTACATCGGCGGCGGATTTCGGCTTCGCACGCTTCACCCGGGCGCGGGTCTCGTCCAGCAGATCGTTTATCCACAGGCCGATGAGACGGCGCACCGCTTCGTAGCTGACCATGCGGTCGTCGATGGCGGGGTACTCGATACGCACACCCCGGAAGACATCTCCGACGACGGGTAGCTGGATCAGATCCTCCACCGTGAAGAGACCGGCCGCGATGCCGTCATCGATGTCGTGGTTGTTGTAGGCGATGTCGTCTGACAGTGCGGCGACCTGCGCCTCGGGGCCGGCGAACGTGTCGAGCTCGAGGTCGGCGATATGGGCGAAGTCGCGGAAGGCGGCCGGCAGGGCGGTCACCGGCGTATCCGGTCCGGTCAGCGGGCCGTTGTGCTTGACCAGGCCTTCCAACGTTTCCCAGGTCAGGTTCAGCCCGTCAAACTGGGGATAGCGCCGCTCCAGCCGCGTGACGATGCGCAGGGACTGGGCATTGTGGTCAAACCCCTCATAGGGCTGCATGCAGGCGTCCAGCTGGTCCTCCCCGGCATGGCCGAAGGGCGGATGGCCGAGATCATGGCAGAGGGCGAGCGTTTCGGCGAGGTCCTCGTCCAGCCCCAGCGTGCGGGCAATTGTGCGGGCGATCTGGGCGACTTCCAGCGTATGCGTCAGCCGCGTGCGGAAATGATCACCCTCATGGGCCACGAAAACCTGGGTTTTCTGCTTCAGGCGGCGAAAAGCTGTCGCGTGGATTATGCGGTCCCGGTCGCGCTGGAACGGCGTGCGGGTGGCCGAAGGGGCCTCCTCGAAATACCGGCCACGGCTCTCTTCAAAGCGGGTTGCGAACGGGGCTCTCTTTTCCATGGCCGTTTTCGTCCTTATGTTATTGCCCATGACCGACGTTTCTACACCGGATGTGACCCTTACAGCCTCGGCTGCGAAGCGGATTAATGCGATTCTCGCCAAACAGGACGGCGCGGCCTTCCTGCGCGTGTCCGTGGAAGGCGGGGGGTGTTCGGGCTTTTCCTACAAGTACGACTTCGCCCCGGCGGCCAACCCAGATGACCTCGTGGTCGAGCTGGACGGCGCCCGCGTACTGATCGACGAGATGAGCCTTGAATTCCTGAAGGGCTCCGAAATCGACTTCACCAACGAACTGATCGGCGCAGCCTTCAAGATCAGGAACCCGAATGCAACTTCCGGCTGCGGCTGCGGGACGAGTTTTTCGGTCTAGGCAGGCGCAGTGGCACCATTGTGCAGACCTTCAGGAACGGTAGAAGTCTTACCGGTTCTGAGGGAGACGGGCAGATGTTCGGCAAGCGCAAATGTGATGCAGGTCCGGCTTTCGGCAATACGCTGCATGCCGAGACAGCCGAGCAGGAGCGCAAGGCGCTGGCGGCCCTTGAGTGCAAGTCTGGTGCGGACATGACTATCGGAGCAGCCTGCCCGCCGAGCGCTGCGGCGCTGGTGAAAGCCGCGCAGTTGCCGGACGCCGTCTGGATGCATGGCCACCGCATCGAATGCAGCCGGTGCAAGAAAGGCTGCGAAGTGACAATCAGCCGGCCGGCAAGCTCGGAGGCGCCGAGCCCGTTTGCCGTGCGATCCAAGGCACGGTCAGATTTTTATGCCATGCAGCACGCCTTCCTGCCGGAATGGTTCCTGACCATGCCGGACGTCGCAATCTCGATCCTGACCAATAAGCTCGATGGCTGGCAGGCAAAGACCATGACGCAAATTGGCGAAGTTGTTGAGCGCACTGCCGGCAATCCGATGCCGATCAAGAAGGTCGAGCTCGTCACCATGCCCGGAGACACGGCTGCGGTTCTGGTCGACTTCATCACACCCTGCGCGCCGATCGAAGCGCACTATGCCTTGCTGGTCGGGGGGGCGAGACCCTTCTATCTGCTGTCAGAGAAAACCCATCTCGGAGAAGACAAGCCGATCGCCGACATCGCAGGCCTGACGGAATGGGCATTCACCAACGCGCAGCGGACCGACATGAAACACACGGCGATGGAGCTGCTGCCGGATGTGTCGCGCACGACCTTTCAGAATGCGGCCACTGAAATGCTCAAACGCCGTCTGGCTTGACGCGGCGGCGAGATTGCACTTCGTCCGGCCGGGCCTAAACTGCGCGCCATGACCCAGCCCAGACCTTTCCAGATCAATATCCCCGACGCCAAACTCGCCGCGATCCGCGCGCGTGTGGAAGCCTACAAATGGTTCCCTGCCCCGGCCAACGAGCAGGGTTTTTCCTATGGCATGTCGACCCCGGTCATGCAGGACATCCAGCGCTACTGGTTGGAGACGTATGACTGGCGCGCGGCAGAGGCGGAGCTGAACCGCTGGCCGCAGTTTACGGCGGAGGTGGACGGGCAGACGATCCACTTCGTGCATGTGGTGGGCGAGGCCCAAGGCAAGCGGCCGCTCCTGATCACGCATGGCTGGCCGGGCAGCATATACGAATTCTGGCAAGTGATCGGGCCGCTCGCTTTTCCATCCGAGCACGGAGGAAAAGCGGAGGATGCGTTCGATCTGGTGATCCCGTCCCTGCCCGGTTATGGCTTTTCAGGCAGGCCGGCCTCGCCTCTTGGACAGAAGGCCACCGCGGCGCTGTGGGACAAGCTGATGCGGGATGTGCTCGGCTATTCATCCTATCTTGCGCAGGGCGGTGATTGGGGGTCGGTCGTCACGTCCTGGCTCGGTGTCAATCACGGGCCTGGAAAAGGCGGCTGCCGGGGCATTCACCTCAACATGATCGGCCTTCGTCCCGCGCTCGGCATTCCTCAGTCCCCCGAGGAAGCAGCCTGGGCGGCGCAAGCGGCGGGCAAGATGCAAATGGAAGGCGCCTACCTGATGCAGCAGGCGACCAAGCCGCAGACGCTGGCGATGGCGCTGATGGATTCCCCGATGGGCACGGCGGCCTGGATCCTCGAGAAATTCCATGGCTGGAGCGACCTGCGCAACCGCGGGCTGCTGGACGTGTACACCCGCGACCAGCTGCTGACGAACGTGATGATCTACCTCGTGACCGATTCCATCGCGACCAGCGTTTGGTATTACAATGCGTTGTTCCAGGAGGGCGGCAATCAGCTGGCGGAGGGTCAGCGCTGCGAGACGCCGACGGCGTTTGCGAGCTATCCGGGCGAGCTTTACATGCTCGCCCCGCCGAAGACCTGGGTGGGGCGAACCTATAATCTCACGCGCTGGAGCGACCTGCCGCAAGGCGGGCATTTCGCCGCGATGGAAGTGCCGGAGATTTATGTGGACGACCTACGCAGCTGGGCGCGGGACGCTTAAACGGCCAAGCTGTCAGGCGGTTTTGTTTGCGGGGCTTTCCGAGTGCCGGGATGATGACACGCAAGTGAGTGAAGGGGACCGAATTGGTTGCACAGGCTTTCGTTGTGCAACCAGATCCTATCGGTTCATTGCGTCAGCGATTTCCGGGCGGGCTTCGGCAGAGGGCAGGTAGCGCGGGGCAAGGCGGATGCCGCTGGCCTGCTCGTAGGCGTATCCGTAGCGCAGCAGGTCACCGTCGGCGCCGTGGGCGCCCATGAAGGAGATGCCGACCGGCACACCGTGCACGTCGCCCATCGGAACAGTCAGGTTCGGATAGCCCGCGATTGCGGCGATAGACCCTGCCCCGGCCCATTCGGGCCAGACATCGCCGTTGACGGGGTCGATGCGCGGCGCGACCGGGCCGGACGGGGCGACGAGGACCGAGACGTTGTGCTCCGCGAGCAGCTTGTCGATGCCGTTTTCGCGTGTTGCGGACTGCACCATTGCCAGCGCCGCCGTATAGGCTTCATCCGTCAACGGACCAAGTGCGTCGGACATTTCAAAGATGTCCTGCCCAAACAGGGCGAGTTCGGCTTCGGCATTGTGCTGGTTGAACGAGATGACATCGCTGAGCGTGCGGGTTTTGACACCGGGCGGCGCGGCGGCGAGGTAGTCGTTGAGGCTGGCCTTGAATTCGTATTGCAGCACGAGGAAGGCATTGCCCCAGAATTCCGGTGGCGGATCGGGCGCAGTGATCTCGACCAGTTCGGCGCCTTGCGATTTCAGGACCTCCATTGCCCGGGTGAAATGCGCGATCACATCCGGGTTCGAGCCCTGGGCGGAGAGCAGCACGCCGACGCGGACGCCCTTCAGGGCATCGGCTGACAGACCCGCAGCGTAGCCGTTTTCGCCGGGGATCATGCCATCCAGCAGCATCGCGGCGCCGCGCACGGTTTTTGTCATCGGGCCGGCGGTGTCCTGGCTCGGCGAGATCGGAACGATACCGGCCTGCGGGATCAGGCCGACGGTCGGCTTCAGACCGACGAGGCCGTTGACGTTGGACGGGCAGATGATCGAGCCATTGGTTTCCGTGCCTACGCCGCCTGCGGCGAGGGAGGCCGCGATGGCGGCGCCGGTGCCGGAGCTTGAGCCACAGGGATTTCGGTCGAGCATGTGCGGATTGCGGACCTGGCCGCCGATGGCGGACCAGCCGCTGAGCGATTGGTTGGAGCGGAAGTTGGCCCACTCGCTGAGATTGGTCTTGCCCAGGATCACGGCGCCGTCGGCGCGCAGGCTGGCGACGAGGGGACTGTCGCGGCCGGTCAGGTTGTCCGCGAGGGCGAGCGATCCGGCAGTCGTCGGCATGGGATCGAGAGACTCGATGTTGTCCTTGAGCAGGATCGATACGCCGTCGAGCGGGCCGAGGGTCTGGCCGTTGGCGCGGCGCGCATCGGCGGCGGCGGCCTGCGCGAGCGCATCGGGATTGAGCGCGATGATCGATTGCAGGCGGGGGCCGGCGCGGTCGAGGGCAGCGATGCGGTCAAGATAGGCCTGCGTCAGCTGGACCGAGGTGACTTCGCCGCTGGCAAGGGCATCGGCGATTTCCGGCAGCGGCTTGGCGAGGAGGGTTGGGGCGTCATAGCTCGCGGGAGGCGCGGAGGTGGGCGATTCTTCGGCGGGAGCGCCGTTTGGCGGTGCGACGTCGGGCGGCGTGGCGCATGCAGCGAGAGCGAGCGCGCTGAGCGCGGCGGTGAGTTTACGGTGCATGGCGCGTCTCCCAGTTTCGGAAGACAGGGTAGCCCGGTTCACAAGGGGAACAAGAGTGCGACACCCTTGCTCCCCTCGTGCATTTTACCGCGCGAACTTCTTGAACTTCAGGCGCTTCGGGTTGACGGCGTCTTCGCCGAGGCGGCGTTTCTTGTCTTCGAGGTAGGACGAGAAATCGCCCTCGAACCATTCAACATGGCTGTCGCCCTCGAAAGCGAGGATGTGGGTGGCCATGCGGTCAAGGAACCAGCGATCGTGCGAGATGATAACGGCGCAGCCGGGGAAATTGTCGAGGCCTTCTTCGAGGGCCTGCAGGGTTTCCACGTCGAGGTCGTTGGTCGGTTCGTCAAGCAGCAACAGGTTGTGGCTGCCGCGCAGCATCTTGGCGAGGTGCACGCGGTTGCGTTCACCGCCCGAGAGGATGCCGACCTTCTTCTGCTGGTCGGTGCCCTTGAAGTTGAAGGCGCCGACATAGGCGCGCGACATGACCGAGACGCCGCCGAGGTCGATGACATCGGTGCCGCCAGAGATTTCTTCCCAGACGTTCTTGTTCGGATCGAGTTTGTCGCGGCTCTGGTCGACATAGCCGATCTTGACGGTTTCGCCGACACGCAGGGCGCCCTTGTCGGGCTTCTCCATGCCGAGGATCATCTTGAACAGGGTCGACTTACCGGCGCCGTTCGGGCCGATGACGCCGACGATGCCGCCGGGCGGGAGCTTGAAGTCGAGGCCTTCGATGAGGACGTTGTCGCCGAAGGCCTTGTGGAGACCTTCCGCTTCCAGCACGACGCCGCCGAGGCGGGGGCCGGGCGGGATGCGGATCTGCGAGGTCATGACCTTCTCGCGCTCGGCCTCGGACGCCATCTTCTCGTAGGCATTGATACGGGCCTTGGATTTCGCCTGCCGCGCCTTCTGGCCGGAGCGGACCCATTCGAGTTCCTTGGCGAGGGTACGCTTGCGGCCGACGTCTTCGCGCGCCTCCTGCTCCATCCGCTTGGCCTTCTGTTCGACCCAGCCGGAATAGTTGCCCTGGAAGGGCACACCGCGGCCGCGGTCGAGTTCGAGGATCCAGTTGGTGATGTCGTCGAGGAAGTAACGGTCGTGGGTGACGAGGATCACGCAGCCCGGGAAGTTGATCAGGAAGTTCTGCAGCCAGCCAACGGTTTCGGCGTCGAGGTGGTTGGTCGGTTCGTCCATCAGGATCATGTCGGGTTTCGACAGGAGAAGTTGGCAGATGGCGACGCGGCGGACCTCACCGCCGGAGAGCGTGGTGACGTCGGCGTCGTTGTCCGGGCAGCGCAAGGCTTCCATCGCCATCTCGATCTTGGAATCGATGTCCCAGGCATTGGCGGCGTCGATCTTTTCCTGGAGCGTGGTCATCTGCTCCATCAGCTCGTCGGTGTATTCCTCGCCGAGGCGGGCGGAGATGGCGTTGAATTCGTCGACCATCATCTTTTCGGGGCAGGTCGCGGCGATGTTCTCGAACACGTTCTTGGTCGGATCGAGTTTCGGCTCCTGCGGGAGGTAGCCCACCTTCACGCCTTCGGCAGCCCAGGCTTCGCCGACAAAATCCTTGTCCTGGCCGGCCATGATGCGCAGCAGGGTCGACTTACCCGAACCGTTGACGCCGACCACACCGATCTTGGCGCTCGGCAGGAAGCTCAGGTGGATGTTTTCGAACACCTTCTTGCCGCCGGGATAGACCTTGGTGAGGCCCTGCATGTGGAAAACGTATTGGGGACCGGCCATGGGTTTGGACACTCTTCCTGTAGGGATGGATGGTTTGGCCTGCGGTGTAGGCGCCCTGCCCCCGCGAAATCAAGCGCGAAGGTGAGGCTGCGGGGACCAGCCCGGCCCGGCGGGAGGTCGGTTACTCGGCGAAGCCCTGTTGCAACCGGCCTTCCGCGATCAGTTCAGCCAGCTGGCCGCTGTCATGCGCGGGGAGCACGGCAAGATCGGGGTTGGCTTGCATCAGGTCGTAGAGGGCCCGCAGCTGGGCCTTGACCGACGTACGGTCTTCGTCCGGATCGAAAACGGCATACTGGGTAAGCACCGGGCGGGTGGTCAGGGTTTCGACGGCGTCCAGAGTCCAGGCGACATCGCCGATCAGCAGGGTTTCGTTGCCATTCTGGAGCTGGATGTAGACGAGCTGACTGCCGGGCGTGTGGCCGGGCACGGGGATGACGACGACGCCGGGGGCGACCTGCTGGACGCTGCCGTCCAGGCGGGGGGCGAGGCCAGCGATGACGGGGTCGAGCGTGCCCTTGGCGAAGATCGGAAGCGTGGCGATCTGGGGGGCGTTCAGAAGCAGCTTCGGCGCTAGGGCGGCAGGATCGGGATGGCGGGCAACGGCCATGACGTGGTCGAGGTGTTCGTGGGTGATCAGCACACTCTCTGCGGACAGCATGGCGGCGAGGAGCGTTTCGTAGGCCGATGCGTCGAAGGCCCAGTCGGCCTCGGACTGTTTCATGGCGGCGGCGGTTTCAGCGTCGATGGCGCCGTCGATGATCATGGTGCGGTCCGGCCAGACGATCTGGACGGAGTTATAAGTGGTGTTCCAGTCCGTGCCGAAACCGCCGGCGCGGGCGGCGAAGCCGGGCGCCTTGTCGCGGCCGATTTCGAGGACGCGGATCTCGGTTGGAAGTCGGGATGGATCGGAGGACACCATCTCCCGCCAGTCTTCGAGGACCAGCAGGCCGGGCGCTTCGGCGGGAGCCGTCGAGTCTGCCAGGAACAGCCACCAGAACCCGCCCAGAAGCAAGACGGCGAGGCCGGAAAGAACCAAAAGCAACGGTCTCAGCATGGGAGTCTCCTCGGTCCGGACGTGATTCCTGACCCTCGCCCGGGAATGTGAAGCATGGTGCCGGGCCGGAATGGAAGGAAAATCTGGAGGCGGGCATAGGGCTTTCGCCGGAATTCAAACAGGTCGACGGACGCGGAATCGCCGCTAATGTCCGGCGGCATGAAACATTCCTTCCTTGCTTTCGCCCTTGCCACCTTCGCGCTGGCGGCCTGCGCAGCCCAGCCGAAGCCTGCCCCTCAGGACAACATGACCTACAGTTCCAAGCTGACCCTCGAACGGCTCTACGCCTCGCCTGCCCTGTCCGGCACCAGCCCGCGCGGCGTGAAGTTTTCGCCAGACGGCAAACGCGTAACCTTCCTGAAGCCGCGGGCGACGGATCAGAGCCGGTTTGACCTGTGGCAATTCGATGTGGCGACGGGCGCACAGTCGTTGCTGGTCGAATCGTCACTCGTTGACCCCGAAGACGCCGAACTGTCCGAAGAGGAAAAGGCGCTGCGCGAGCGCAAGCGTATCGCGGGCATAAGGGGAATTGCCGACTATGACTGGGGCACGGCGGACATGCTTCTGGTGCCGGCGGGCGGCGACCTGCATCTGGTGACGCTGGGGCCGGAGGGGGCGGCGACGCGGCAACTGACGCGCACAGACGCGTTTGAATACGACGCGAAGATTTCCCCGGGCGGAAAGTATGTCAGCTTCATCCGGGACGGCGCGCTCTTCGCCATCGAGATAGCTACGGGGAGCGAGCAGCGGATATCTCCGGAAGCCGAGCCGGACAAGGCGGTGAGCTATGGCGTGGCGGAGTTTGTCGCGCAGGAGGAGATGCACCGGTTTACCGGCTATTGGTGGAGCCCGGACGACAGCCACATCGCTTACACCAAAGTGGACGAGAGCGGCGTGGACATCATTCCGCGCTTTGACATCGCCGCAGACGCCGTGACCGTGATCGAGCAGCGTTATCCGCGCGCGGGGCGGCCGAATGCGGTGGTCACGCTGTTTGCGCGGGAGCTTGCGAATGAGCGGGCCTTCGAACTGGGAACGTTCGGGCCGGAAAATTATCTGGCGCGGGTGAACTGGATCGACCGAAACTCGGTGATCTTCCAGGAAGTGAACCGGGCGCAGACCGAGATCCGCTATCAGCGCAGCGATGGCTTACCGTGGCGCGTCTGGTCACCGTTCAGCGAGAAGCAGGCGACCTGGGTGAACTTGTCCGACAATTTCCGGACGATGCCCGATGGCAGCCTTCTGCTTACGGACGAAAGCAGCGGGTACCGTCATATTTACCAACGCAACCCGACAAACGGCGAGGCGCGGCCTGTTACGCAGGGCGAGTGGATCGTTTCCGGTCTGCTGGGACAGGACCCGGAAGGAAAGACCGTCTATTTCACGGGGTTTGCCGACACGCCGCTGGAGCGCCACCTCTATCGCGTACCGCTCGGCCGGAACGATGCGCCGCCGCCGGAAGTGACGCGCATCACGGAAGCGGGCAAGAGCTGGAGCGTGACGTTGAGCCCGGATGGGAAGTCCTACGTCGGCACATCCTCTTCCCCGAACCAGCCGCCTCAGACGGGGCTCTACCGGATCGACGGGACGTTGATTGCCTGGATCGAGGAGAACCGGCTGGATGCATCTCATCCGTATGCGCCCTATCAGGACTCTCACACAGTGCCGGAATTCGGGACAATGCAGGCCGATGATGGGCAGACGCTGCACTACTCAATCCAGAAGCCGAAGGATTTTGATCCGTCCAAGCGGTATCCGGTGATCGTGGAAGTGTATGGCGGACCGGGCGCGCAGACGGTGAACCGCGACTGGGGGCCTCTGACCGATGTCTTCTACAATGCACAAGGGCATATCGTCTTCCGGCTGGACAATCGCGGATCGGAGAACAGGGGCAAACGGTTTGAGGATGCGATCCATCGCAACATGGGCGATGCGGAAGTGCGCGATCAGCTGCGGGGCGTTGAGTGGCTGAGGGCGCAGCCTTTCGTGGATCCGGATCGGATTGCGATTCAGGGCTGGAGCTATGGCGGGTACATGACGCTGAAAACGATCCTCGCTGCGCCGGAGGGCACGTTTGCGGCGGCGGTGGCGGGCGCGCCGGTGGCGGACTGGTCGCTCTATGATACGTTCTATACGGAGCGCTACATGGGCACGCCGGAGAATAATCCCGAGGGTTACCGAAAGAGCAGCGTGTTTCCGGAACTCGGAAAACTATCGACGCCGCTGCTGCTGGTGCACGGCATGGCGGATGACAACGTGACGTTCGACAACACGACCCGTGTCATGGCGGAGCTGCAGAAATTGGGCAAGGTGTTCGAGGTGATGACTTATCCCGGACAGCGCCACGGCATTCGCGGCGAGGCCCTGCAGGTTCACCTGATGCGTACACGGATGGCGTTCCTGGAGCGGCACCTCGACAAGGAGACGGAGTGATGCCGGCGTTCCAACCGACAGCCGCGCAGTTCCGCGCTTTCCGCGATGACCCGCATGACGGGCCGATCGCGCAGGTTAACCTGCTGAAGTTCCGCACCAAGGCCGAATATCCGCCGGGCGACCCGGAGCATGGGCAGGAGATCAGCGGGCGCGAGGCCTATGCGCGCTATTCGGAGGCCTTCACTGACGCGATGAAGGAAGTGGGCGGCGTGACGCTGCTTCTAGGCGATACGGAGAGGTATTTCATCGGCGGCGGAGACTGGGACGGGGTGCTGGTCAATCATTTCCCCAACCGGCAGGCGTTTATCGCGACGCTGAACCATAGAAACTACAAAGAGATGGCGCGCCACCGGGAAGCCGGGCTGCTGTGCCAGGAGCTGATCGTGACGCGCCCGACATGGGCGGGAGGAGAAAAGACATGAGCCCGTATGAAGTCTATGGCGCGCTGGGGTCGCCCTATTCACTGAAGGTCCGGGCGGCGATGCGGGCGAAGCGCCTGCCGCATACCTGGACGGGCATGACTGCCGAAGACCGGGCGCGTGTGATGCCTAACGTCAAGGCGCAGGTGATCCCGGTGATCCGCAAGCCGGATGGTTCGTGGACGAATGACTCGACGCCTTTCCTGCTGTCGCTGGAGGGCGAAGGGCGCGCGCTGGTGCCCGCGCACCCGCTGCTGCGCTATGCGTGCCTGCTGATCGAGGACATGGCCGACGAATGGTTCATGAAGGCGATGTTCCATTATCGCTGGACCTATCCGGAAGACCAGGAATGGTGTGCCAACTGGATCATGTTTGACTCGCTTCCGAATGCCGGGCGAGCTGGAGTCGAGGCGATGGCGGCGAATATCCGGGCACGGCAGATTTCGCGGATGCCGCTGGTGGGATGCACGCCGGAGACATTGCCGGTGATCGAGGCGAGCTGGAAGCGGACCTGCCTTGCGCTGGAAGCCATGGCGACCGGGCCAACGCGGTTCCTGTTCGGCGACCGTGTGTCGCTGGCAGACCTTGCGCTCTACGGCCAGCTGAAAGTGATGAGTGTCGACCCGACGCCAATGGCGTGGATGCGCGCCGAGACGCCTTACCTCTATCGCTGGCTGGACCTGGCAGATGATGCGAGCGGGCTTGAAGGCGATTGGCTGGCCGCGGCGGACGCGCTGGCGCAGGCGCCGGTGAAAACCCTGCTGGCCCAGGCGGGCGACAGCTACCTGCCCTTCCTCAAGGCCAATGCCGATGCATTGGCGGCGGGAGCGGAGACGTTTGAGCTCACGCTGGAAAGGCATCGTTACTCGCAGGGCGTGTTCAAGTACCAGGCGAAGTGCCTGGAGACCCTGCGCGCGGACTGGAAGGCGCTGGACGCGGATGGTAAGCAGACACTCCGGGGATTGATCGGCGAAGGAGCCGCGCTGCTTGACTGACACGTATTCACCGATCTCGCGGCTGCTGCATCACCGCTCCAAACGGCTGGCCAAAGGCGAGCCGCTGGCCTTGCCGATCGTGGCGTCGTCCGTGTTCCACCAGCCGGGCGATCCGGATGGCACGCATTTCTATGGCCGCAACGGGAACCCGACGGTCGAGGAAGTCGAGGCCGAAATTGGCGTGCTCGAAGATGCGGACATCGTGCTGTTCCCGTCGGGCATGGCGGCGATTGCATCGGTGTTCTTCGGTCACCTGCGGCCGGGCGACCGGGTGCTCGTGCATTCCGATGGCTATTACAATGCGCGGGCGCTGCTGAAGGAGCAGTTCGAGACGATCGGCGTGATCGTCCACACGGTTCCGACGGCGGAGTTTGCGGGGGCGGATTTCACCGGCGTCAAGATGGCGCTGATCGAGACCCCATCCAATCCAGGGCTGGAGGTGTGCGACATCGCGGCGATTGCGGCGAAGGCGCAGGCGGCGGGGACGATCCTTGTTGCCGACAATACGACAGCCAATCCGCTCTGCCAGCGCCCGCTTGATCTGGGGGCGGACATTTCGATCATGGCCGATACCAAAGCCATGGCCGGGCATTCGGACATTCTGGCCGGGCATGTGGCGAGTCGCAGCTCGGACCTGATGGCGCCGGTGCGCACCTGGCGGCGGCTGGCGGGTGCGCTGGTGAGCCCGTTTGACGCCTATTTGCTGCACCGGGGTCTTGAGACGCTGGAGCTGCGCACGAGCCGGGCGAATGCAAATGCGCTAGCGGTGGCGACGGCGCTTTCGGGCGATGAACGTATTTCGGGCCTGCGCTATCCGGGGCTGGCGGCGGACCCTTCGCACGGCGTCGCGCGCCGGCAGATGAAGGGTTATGGGCCGATCGTCAGCTTCTGCCTGCCGACGCGGGCGGCGGCCGAGGCATTCATTGAACGCCATGCCCTGCTGGCCGCCGTGACCAGTTTCGGCAGCGTGCATTCCAGCGCCGAATGCCGCGTACGCTGGGGAGACGCGGTTCCGGAAGGCTTCGTGCGCATGGCGTGCGGGATCGAACCGGTGGGCGATCTGGTCTCGGCAACCCTTGCCGCGCTTGACGAATTGCGGTTTTGAAGGCCTGCGGACTGTTCATGACAGCCGAGTCAGAGTGCAATAATGCTGGACTTCGGGCCCGGGGAAGCTGCCAATGCGCCGTTTGAGTATAGTGATTTTCTTCATCGTGGCGGCGCTTGCCGCCTACGGATGGTTTACGCTCCGCCAACCCCCGAAGCCTATGGAGATTTCGGAGCCGGTCCGGATTCACCAAGGCATCGTGATCGGCGGAATTGACCGCGAAAACCCTAATGTGCGGCTGTTCAACGGCATACCGTACGCGTCAGCCAAGCGCTGGTCTGCGCCCACGGCGCCGCCGCAATGGGGCGCGAACTCCCGCGACTCCCGTGAATTCGGCCCCGAATGCATCCAGCCGCGTTCGCGCTATGGCTCGTTCGTCAGCCAGATTATTGATGGTCTCGGGCTGAATTTCTTCGAGCGCTCTGCCGCGCGCGTGGCGATCTCTGCGCAGGAAACGCCGCCGGAATCCGAAGACTGCCTTTTTCTCAACGTCCGCACAGCCAATCTCAAGGGGACATCGCCGCAGCCGGTCATGGTCTGGATCCACGGCGGCGCACACCAGTATGGTGCGGGTTCCCAGAGTGTTTACCAGTCCAATGCCCTCGTCGAAAATGGCGTTGTGCTGGTCACGATCAATTACCGCCTCGGCCCGTTCGGTTATCTTGCCCACCCGGCGCTGACCGAAGAGATCGGCACTTCGGGCAATTACGGCCTGCTTGACCAGGCTGCAGCGCTTGCCTGGGTTCGCGACAATATTGCCGCGTTTGGCGGCGACCCTGATAATGTAACTGTCTTTGGCGAAAGCGCGGGCGCACAGTCGATCACCGAATTGATGGCCCTGCCCGCGGCAGATGGCCTGTTCCACAAGGTGATCCTGCAAAGCGGCGCAAGCACCGGCAACGCGCTGCATCTCAAACGCTCGCCCATTCCGGGCATACTGAGCGCGGAAGAGGCCGGGGCCGAGTTCCTCTCTTCGCTCGCACCGCCCGCCGCGACGGCGAAAGACCTGCGAGCCATTCCGGCGGCCGCGATTGTCTCGCGCTCTGAAGCGCGGTCAGATCTCAACGGCTACTTCCTGCCTGTCGTTGACGGCAACGTTCTGCCCCGTCAGATCGGCGCTGCGTTCCGTGACGGCGATGTACCGAAAGTTGCGATGCTGGCCGGATACAATGCCGACGAAGGAACGCTGTTTTACGACAGCTTCCAGTCGCCGACGATCCTCCGTCCACAGATCACCGGCACGCTGGCCGAGCGCGAAGCCTCGCTGGCTGAAGTGTTCGGCGAGAACCCGGCCAAGGCGCTGCAGGCGCTCTACGGCATGGACACGCTGGAAACGTGGGACAAGGGCGCAACCGACATGCTGGGCGACGACCTGTTCGGCGTGCACACGCGCTTCGTTGGACAACGGAATGCGCAGGGCGGCGAGCCAACCTGGCTCTATCATTTCACGCGCGTGCCGCCATCGAAGAAGCAGACCATCGGCGCCTTCCATGCGGCCGAGATTTCCTTCGTGTTCGACAGCCACCTGCGCGGCATGCAGCTGACCGACGGCGACCGCAAGCTGACCGACTATATGGTCGCGTACTGGACCAATTTCGCCAAGACGGGCAATCCAAATGCCGAAGGCCTGCCTGCCTGGCCGGCGACCACGCCGGAAGGCGATATGTGGATGGAGCTCGATGCGACGCCAGCGCCGATTGAAGGCCTGCGGGCTCGCAAGCTCGACATTCTCGAGGAAGCCCTGCGTGCCCGCATCGACCTGATGGCCGGACCGCCGCCCGCCCCGCCCCCGCCGCCCGTTCCCGTCGCGGTTGAGGGTGCCGGCGTGCCGTTCTCAGGCGGTGAGTAGGATCCTGCAAATTTCTGTCAGGCCAGCCTGATCGATCTCGTCGAAGGCGTCATAGTCCGTCGAGTCGACATCCAGCACGCCCGCCAATGACCCATCGGGCCGGAACACGGGTACGACGATTTCCGAATTCGATGCGGAGTCGCAGGCGATGTGGCCGGGGAATTCGTGCACGTCCGGCACGATGATCGGCTCGCGTGTGGCAGCGACATGCCCGCACACGCCCTTGCCGAACGGGATGCGCAGGCAGCCGAGCGTGCCCTGGTACGGCCCCACAACCAGCTCCTGCGGCTTCAGCGGATCGACGAGATAGAAGCCGGTCCAGAAGAAGCGCGGCTTGAAGGCCAGCGCCATCAGGCACGCGGCGGTTGCATAGCGGGCGGTCTCGGACGTCTCGCCCGCCACAACGCTCGCAATCTCCTCTGTCAGCTGCCGGTACGCCTCTGCCTTGTCCATATCCTGCCTCTCTGCGGTCATGCCCGGCCTGTAACGCCGGATTGCGCTCCACCGCAAGTGCCCGTTGAAGGGGGCGGTAACCTCTGAAATAGTCACGGGCGCGGACAGACGTGCGGATTCGCGAGGAGGGCCGTTCCCTGATGCATGGGTTGAGGACGCCTCTGGCTGCGTTGGCGGTGTCCCTGTGCGCAGTGGCCTTGGCGTTTGCGCCGGCTCATTCACAATCACTTCAAGAGGACGACTTCGCGCCCCCGGTGGTCGAAGTGCCGATCGAGGCTGTGACGGACGAGGCGTCAGAAATCGCGCCGCTGGAGACTGACCTAGACCGCGTGGACCAGGCGCATGCCGGCTATCTTGAAGACGCCCAGCTGCAGCTGACGCGCCCCGAACAGGACATCGAGATTCCGGAGCCCAGCCCGCCGCCGGGATGGCTGCAGGCCTTTGGCCGGTTCCTGCAATCGCTGGGGCCAGTGTTTCAGGTAATCTTCTGGATTGCCGTGGGTCTGGTCGCGGCCGGGCTGCTCTATTTCCTGTTTGGCGAAGCGATCCGCCTAAGGTTCGGCGGCAAGCGCAAAGCGAAAGATCAGCGCAAGGATGACGTGCTGGTCGATATTCGCCCGGATGCCGCCTCGGCGCGCTCGCTTTTGGAAGAGGCCGACGCGCTCGCACGCGAGGGCCGGTTTGCCGAAGCAGTCCACCTTCTGCTTTTCCGCTCCATCGAAGACATCCAGGAACGGCTGGAAGGCGGCGTGCCGACCTCGCTTACGGCGCGGGAGATTGCGAGCCTCGGACGGCTGCCCGACCGGGCGCGGCGCGCGCTGAAGCCGATCATCCTGGTCGTCGAGCGCAGCTTCTTCGGCGGGCGCGCTGTTGACGCCGAAGGCTGGCAGGAAGCGCGCCGCAGCTATGAAGAGTTTGCCTTCGGGGAGGGCTGGGCATGAGCGATACCTCCGCCGCCTCTCCGATTTCCGCCCGCGTGGCGGCCATCCTGATTGCAGTGGCGGCGATCTCCTTCGGTGCCGTTCTGGTAATGGCAGGCTGGGCGCCGGAGATGCGGGATCGGAACCAGGCGGGCGACCACCCGTATTCGACGTCCGCGATCGGATACAATGGTCTTGTGCGGTTGCTGGAGTCGGTGGACTACCCCGTCGAGGTGTCGCGGCTGGAAAGTGATCTGGAATCGCGCAGCTGGGGCCTGATGATCGTCACCCTGCCCGCCTATGGCGGCCTTTATGTGCTGGACGACAAGAACCTACAGCCGACGACACTCGTCGTGCTGCCCAAATGGTCGGGCCGGACCGATCCAATGAATGCGACGCGGCAAGCGGACACGCGCTTTATTGATGCACGCGACCTGAACGACACCCTGAGAGTGGTCTATCCGCAGGCGGAGATTCTCCGGGTGCCTGTGCCCCAGAAAATCGAGACACCTTTCGGCGAGACGACGATCAAGCCGGACGTGCGCCTGCAACTTATCAAGGACCCGTCCCTCGAAACGATCGTCGGTACCGATGGCGGCGCCTTGCTGGCCTATGACGCGACGCGCGGCGTTTACCTGCTCAGTGACCCCGACATGCTGAACACGTTCGGCCTGGCGCAGCGTGAGAATGCGCGCTTCGCGGTCCAGCTTATTGATTTTCTCCGCTATGACGCTGATGAGCCAATCCTGCTGGACGCGACGCTGCACGGGTTCGAGCGGTCCGAGAACCTTCTGAAGATGCTCTTCAGCGTGCCCTATATCGGCGCCACACTGGTGGCGCTGGCTGCGGCCTTGCTGCTGGGATGGGCGGCGACGATCCGGTTCGGGCCGCCGCTGTCCGAAGCGCGCGCAATCGCGCTGGGCAAGCAGGCGCTGGCCGACAACTCCGCAGGCCTCGTCACGATGGCGCGGCGCGAGGCGAAGATGGCGCCCGGCTTCCTTGCGCTGGTGCGCAGGCGGCTTGCACGCGAAATCGGCGCGCCGAAGACGCTGACCGAAGCGCAAGTCTCTGACATGTTCGATCGTCTCGGGCCCGACCCGGAGACCGGACGCGTCTTTTCACAATTGGAAGCGGAGCTGAAAGAGCCCGCAACAGGCCGCGAAGACCTGCTCGCCAAGGCGCGCGCACTTTATCGCTGGCGCAAGGAAATCATCAGGAGAACACGACATGAGCGTAACTGAAATCCGCAACCTCGCGGACCGGATCCGGACCGAAGTCCGAAAGGCCATCGTTGGTCAGGACGCGACCGTGGACCTTCTTCTGGTCGCGCTGTTCTCCTCCGGGCACGTCCTGCTTGAAGGCGCGCCGGGAACGGCCAAGACGCTGCTCGCACAATGTTTCTCCAAGGCGATCTCGCTACAGTTCGGGCGCATCCAGTTCACACCGGACCTGATGCCCGGCGATGTTCTCGGCACGAACCTTTTCAACTTCCAGACCAACCAGTTCAGCCTGACCAAAGGCCCGATCTTCACCGATATCCTGCTTGCCGACGAGATAAACCGCACGCCGCCGAAGACACAGGCGGCTCTGCTGGAGGCGATGCAAGAGCGCAAGGTCACCATTGACGGCGTAAGCTATGTGCTGAACCCGCGCTTCACCGTGATTGCGACGCAAAACCCGATTGAGCAGCAAGGCACCTATCCGCTGCCGGAGGCGCAACTAGACCGCTTCCTGTTCAAGCACACGCTCGACTATCCGAGCCGCGAGGAAGAAATCCGCATCGTCGCCCAGCATGGCCGGCGCACGGGCATGAAGACGCCGGATGCGTTCGGTATCCAGCCGGTGATCTCGCCGGCCGAGCTGGACGCAGCGGTGGAAGCCGTGGCGGCGGCGCGCATCAATGACGACATCATCAGCTATATCGTCGATCTGGTGCGCGCGACACGCAACAGCCCGGCGCTCGAAACCGGCGCAAGCCCACGGGCAGCGGCGGCCCTGGCCACAGCTGCACGCGCCCGCGCCGCGCTGGATGGCCGCGACTTCGTCATTCCCGATGACGTGAAAACACTCGCCCTGCCGACCCTGCGCCACCGCGTGCTGCTGTCGCCGGCTGCCGATATCGAAGGGCGCACCACAGAGGAAACCCTACTGGGCATCATCGAGCAGACGGCGGCGCCCCGGTGATTTCGCCAACCCTCCGCGCGATCTTCCTGATGATGCTCGGGCTGCCAGTCATGGTGGCCATTGCGCTCATGGCGCCGGAGCTGTGGATCGTCTCGGCGGGTTGGATTGCGGGTGTGGGCGCGCTGATTGCGGTCGACACACTGCTCGGTGCGTCGGTGCGGAACTATTCGGCGAAGGTCACCCTGCCACCGCTGCTATATGTGGGCAGTGCGGACGATCTGCAGATCGAGCTGTCTTTCGAGGCAGGTCCCGTGCCGAAGCGGATCGAGATACAGCTGGAGACGAACGAACTGCTCGGCGCACAGACGCCGCAGGGCCTGCGCGGATGGGACGGGCGCATCCGTCCGCACACGATCAGTGTGACGCCTGGGCGCCGCGGCATGGCGAAAGTGGTGAAGTTGTGGAGCCGCTGGCAGGGCCCGATGGGCCTTATCCTGAAGCGGCATATCCAGCCCCTCAACATTGATGTGCCGGTGACACCGAACGTGCGCTGGGTTCGCGACGAGGCGATCCGTATGTTCTCGCGGGATGCCGAATTCGGCATCAAGACACAGATCGAGCGCGGTGATGGCAGCGAGTTTGACGCGCTGCGCGAATTCGCCTCCGGCATGGACCGGCGGGCCATCGACTGGAAACACTCAGCCCGCCACCGCCACTTGCTCGCCAAGGAATTCAAGACCGAGCGCAATCACAATATCGTCTTCGCCTTCGATACCGGCCGGCTGATGAGCGAGCCGCTGGGCGGCGTGCCGAAGCTGGACCGGGCGATCACGGCGGGCCTGCTGCTTGCTTACGTCTCGCTGCGCAATGGCGACCGGACGATGTTCAACGGCTTCGCGGCGCGCCCCGGCGCCAGCAGCGGCTTCCTCACCGGCACCAGCAGCTTTCCCAAGGCGCAGGCCGTCGTCGCCGAGATGGATTATTCCGAGGACGAAGCAAACTTTACGCTCGCGCTATCCAGCCTCGCCAGCCAGCTTGAGCGGCGCAGCCTCATCATCATCTTCTCGGACTTCGTGGACACAATCTCCGCCGAGCTGATGCTGGAGAACGTGAAGCGGCTCACCGACCGCCACCTCGTTCTCTTCGCCACATTCGAGGATGCCGCGCTCTCGCAGATGGCGGATGCGGCGCCGGAGACCGCCGAGGATGTCGCCCGCGCGGTGATCGCGGACACGTTGCTGGCGGAGCGCGATGTCGTGTTCCGGCGCCTCCAGCGGATGGGCGTGCAGATCATCGAGTCGACCCCCGAGCACTTCGGCGCGGAGCTGGTCTCCCGCTACCTGCAGATCAAGCAGAGGGACATGTTGTGAGCGACCTCTTGAAATCCTATCGCTTCCGCGAGGAGCGCCAGGCCGACTGGAAGCGGCTGGACCTGATCCTGACGAAGGCCGAGAATGGCGGCGTGAAAAACCTCAGCGACGAGCAGATGCTCGCCCTGCCCCGGCTCTACCGGCAAGCGGTATCTTCCCTCTCGGTGGCTCGCTCCATCTCGCTCGACCAGAACGTGATCACTTACCTCGAGAGCCTCTGCACGCGCTCCTACTTCTTCGTTTACGGCGCTCGCACCACGCTTGGTGAGCGGATGATGCAGTTCCTGCGGCGAGACTGGTCCGCAGCCGTCAGCCAATCGGTCTGGACGACCTTGCTGTCGGCGTTCTTCTTTTTCGGCGGCTGGGCGCTTGCCTTCTTCCTTTGCCTTCAGGACATGGAGTGGTTCTGGACCTTCCATGGACCGGCGAATTTCTTCGATGGGCGCAATCCGGATGCGACGGTCGAGTATCTGCGAAGTACGATCTACACCCAGCCCGGAGAAGCAGAGGATGGTCAGCTCACGGCGTTTTCGAGCTTCCTGTTCAACAACAATGCGCAGATCGCCCTGTTTGCCTTTGCGCTGGGCTTTGCCTTCGGCATCCCGACGGCTTGGTTGCTCGTCTACAACGGCGTGATGATCGGCTCGATGTACGCCGTCTTCTGGGACAAGGGTCTCGGTTACGAATTCACCGGCTGGCTGATGATCCACGGGGTGACGGAGCTCTTCGCCATCGTGTTGGCAGGCGCGGCCGGGTTCGTGATCGGCGGCGCGGTTGCCTTTCCGGGCGGGCGAACACGGCTCGCCTCGGCGCGCGCGGCCGGTCAGCGCGCCGCGACGATCGCCATGGGCTGCGTCGTGATGTTGATCATCGCGGCCTTGCTTGAGGGCTTCGGCCGTCAGCTGATCAATTCGGATACGGTGCGCTACGCGGTGGCCGGCAGCACGCTGGTCCTGTGGCTCGTCTATTTCTACATTCCCCGGAAAGGCCCGGCGGAATGAGCAAGGCACCCGTAAAGCCTATCGACACGTCGCGCCGCCCCGGCATCAGCATGGAGGCCGCGGTGCAGCGGCGCGCGCGCCTCGCGGAAGAAATGCGGGTCGCCAAGACCGTTCGCCGCCTGGTTACACCCGAAGGGGCAGCCATTCAGCTGAAGCTTGGCAGCGCCTCCGAGCGCGCCGGCGCGTTCATGATCGACATCGCGATACAATGGGCCATCGTCATCGCGACGTTCATAGGGCTCAACTTTCTTTCATCCGCGCTCAACCCGGGCAGCGCGAACATCGCCTTTGCCTTCTGGCTGGTGTTCTTTTTCTTCATCCGCAATTTCTACTATATCTTCTTCGAGATCGGCCAACGCGCCGCGACGCCCGGCAAGCGCATTCTGGGACTGCGCGTCGCCGCGCGCGACGGAGGCCGGCTTACGGCGAACTCGGTGTTGGCGCGAAACTTCATACGCGAGATCGAAATCGGCCTACCCTTCCAGTTCGCGCTGATGGGCGGCGATCAGTTAGGTGCCTGGATGGCGCTGTTCGGACTGATCTGGTCAGGCATTTTCCTGCTCTTCCCGATCTTCAACAAGGACAAGATGCGCGTGGGCGATCTGATCGCGGGCACCTGGGTGATCAAGGCGCCGAAAGCAAAGCTGATGGAGGACATCACCTCCACCGCTGCGCGCCCGGAGACGGCCTCGCGCTTTGTCTTCACGCCCCAACAGGCTGAAGCCTACGGTATTCACGAGCTGCACGTGCTTGAGGATGTACTTCGTCAGTCAACGGCGGAAGTAAAATCGCAAGTCGCGGCCCGGATACGCGCCAAGATCAATTGGTCACGCATCGAAGGTGAAACCGATCTCGCTTTCCTTGAGGCCTATTACGCGGCTCTGCGGCGCCGGCTGGAGCAGCGCATGCTGCTGGGCGAGCGCAAGGCGGATAAATTCGATACGCGCTGAAGCCCTCGCCGTGGCCTGTCAGGCCTTGGCTTCGGACTGCTCGCGTTCCCAATCGGCTTCGTGCCAGGCGAGTGCGGTGCGGATGATGTTGTCGACACCGGAGCGCGAGGCGACCCAGCCGAGTTCGCGCTTCGCCTTGTCCGGCAAGGCTATCAGGCGCGCCGGATCGCCCGGGCGGCGCGGACCATAGCGGCGCGGGATCTTACGATTGGTGGCGCGCTCCACGGCTGTCACGACTTCGGAAACGCTGGTGCCGCGCCCCGTACCCAGATTGTAGGCCGCCGAAGCTGCGCCCTTCTCAAGCGCGTTCAGGGCCCGCAGGTGGGCTTCAGCGAGATCCTCGACATGGATGTAGTCGCGGATGGCTGTGCCGTCCGGAGTCTCGAAATCGGAACCGTGGATCGTGAACTCGTAACCCTCGTCATACGCGCCCTTCAGGGCCAGCGGGATGAGGTGCGTCTCCTCGGCATGCCGCTCGCCGGTCATACCATCGCGGTCAGCGCCGGCAGCGTTGAAGTAGCGCAGCGGGATGGAGCGGATTCCGTGCGCCTTGTCATAGTCGCGCAGCAGCATCTCGGTCATCAGCTTCGAAGTGCCATAAGGATTGATAGGGTTCTGGGGATGCGTCTCGTCGATCGCATCGGTGGTCACCTGCCCGTAGGTGGCGCAGGTCGAGGAGAAGATCAGGTAACCCGTCTTGTGCCGGCGCATGGCCTCGAGAAGGTTCAGCGTCGCCATCGTATTGTTGTAGTAGTAGATGCCCGGCTCGCGCACGGACTGGGCGACGAGCGATGAGCCGGCAAAGTGCGCGACCGCATCGGGTTTAACTTGCGCGAATGCGGCTTCAACTTCGGCCGGGTTCTTGAGATCGCCGGTAAAAAGCGGGCCCCATTTCACAAGGTCCGACCAACCTGTCGACAAATTGTCGAACACAGTCACCTGCCAACCCGCTTCGGCGAATGCGCGGCAGCAATGGCTGCCAACGTAACCCGCGCCGCCTGTCACCAAAAGCTTTCCTGGCATGGGGCCCCCGTGATGCCTGACGATAACAATCCGGTGGCAGATGGCGCTACCGGACACTAAACAAATTGTATGCAAAGCCCAGTCCGCGCCGGAAGGCCAGAGGCCTTCTGCGTCAAGGCGGGGAACGGTTATACGAAGATGGACACGGCCGCCCAAATGATGGCGGACCAGAGCCCGGTGCTGAGCCCGATGATCGTGACCAGGCGAACCCAGACAGGCCACTTACCTTCGGTAAAGTCTTCCATCAGGGCATAGTCCGGCCGCGGCGCTATGCGGACCTGCGACGTGAATACGCGGCTATCTGCAGGAAGCATGGGATCCGGACTCGACATGACAGCCAATTAAGCGGGCAACGTTTAACGCGGAGTTTAATCGGGCGCGAACTCTGTTCATTTCAGGTTCAAATGTTGCGCTTCGAATCCGGCACAAATCCGGCGAAGGTCAGGCAAATCGGCGTTAACGAAGATTGGCCTGATCAGTCAGGATTCGGACGCAGGCGGACGTATTGCCTTTGGCCCGTATGGTATTTTTCTGCCAGCGCCGTCAGCGGGGCGATGTAGAACAGGAAAACCAGCGTGTCGAAAGTTCCCAGCATGTACGATTCGGTGAAGGTCGAGATCAAGATCACGGTCGCCACGGTCAGCAGGAATGAACTCGCCATTCCCTGCGATTTGAACCAACCGACGACTGTGGTCAGATAGCTCCACGCGAACGCTATAATGAGCGCGACTAGCCCGACATAACCCAGCGCGACCCAGACCTCGATATAGGTATTGTGGAAGGAAAGCTTGGTGCCGAAGGGCTTGGAATCGAGCTCATTGAGCGTTTGGGCGGCGCCCGTGGAATCGCGCCAGAACCCTTCGAAGCCCAGGCCGAAAAGTGGACGCTCCTGCGCGGCGCGAATGCCCGCTTCCCAGATGATCGTCCGGTTGGTCAAAGTGCTGTCCTTGCCGAGGGATCCGAGGAACTCGTCAACAATGCGATTGTCAGGATTTGCCAAAAGGACGAGCACACCAACGGCCATCGCCGAGACCAGCACCAGCAGCACGAACGATCGAAGGTGACGTACGCGCGTCACGGGCTGCCAGAACATCCACAGCCCCGTCATGATCAGAATGCCTGCCACTGAGAAGACAAGCGCCGTAGCGGAGTCTGCCGCAAGCATGAACACAAACGCGACCAGCAAGACCGGCAGCGCGAACAGGCGCAAAAGAACGTGCTCCTTCGCCTCGAATGCAACGGCAAGAGCCGCAAGCACACAGATCAGCATACGGATCGCGAAGATGTTCTTGCTGCCGTAAGGACCGCCAGTGTCAAAGGTGTTGATCAGCGGTGCAGCAAAGGCGATGGCGACGACGCCGGCAAAGAAGACGGCCCGCACGATCTGCTGGCGGGTCAGCCGGGAGGCGACAGTCACCATGATGAAAAAGTGGAGGATCATCATCGCGCCGCCGCGGAACGCGCCGACAGGGTCAGGCGACCAGCCCGCCGAGAGCGTGCCCAGGACGGGCACCGCGAGCAAGAGCAGAGCCCCCAGCGTGACCGGGAATGCAACGTCTCGGTAGATTGCGTAGAGCCCCAGGAAGAGCAGCGCACAGGGATAGAGAATGAACTCGTTGCCGGGAAACTCGATGAAGGTACACAAGACCCACAGCATCGTGGCGAGCTGTTCCCACCAGGTGGCAGGTCGTGTGCGCGTGGTCAGCACAGCATAGATCGGCTCAGGCGCGGCTGCGCGCAGCGGAACGGCGGTCATGCGGCCAACTCCCGGTCAAGGCTGCGTTGTACCATTTCAGCAAGAAAACCTTTCGGCTGGATGAAGGTCTCTTCCGGCAGCGCCGCAAGAACCGCCGCACGCGCCGCAATAGGGTGGCGGTCTTCGATCAGGCCGGCAATCAGGTCCGGCAATGATGCGTCAAGCGGCTCGCCGATGATGAAGCCGCACGCATGCCGCTCAAGCCAGGCCGCTGTTTCGGTCCCCGCTGGCGCTATCGATGGGGTGCAATAATAGCCCCCCTCATAGATGCGGTTCGGCAGCAACCATACGGAATTGTATCCGGCCTCCATGAAGTCACCCGCCCAGACGACATCCAGCTGATCGTAGATCGACGCAAGATCCTCGGGCGAGCGATAGCGGCCATGGTAGTGCATGTTCGGCCTCGCTTCGATCAGCTGTTCGAAAACCGGAATCTCGGTTCGCGCAGGCATGCCGTGCAGATGGATTTCAAGTCGTTCCGGAAACCTGTCGGCCAGGTCGCAGAGCAGCTCGAACGAACGGCGGCAACGCAGGTTACCCACCCAGCCGAGGCGCAAAGGTCCGCCCGCAGAGGAAGGTTGCGACTTTCGCTCGCACGCCCGCGCGCCGTAGGACGCTCCCGGTGCCAGCCGGTTCTCAACCAGGAAGGCCCGGAAATCCCCGGGGTAGCGGCGCTCAAAGTGATTGCGGATGAATCCCGGCGATGAGACGACAAGCCCCGCCGATCGCTTGAGCAGCATCCGCTCCAGCCAGCGCACGGCCGCGCCGATCAGGTCCTGCCGCGTCAGCAATCGATGTACGTCGAGGCTCTCATAGATCACCGGCGTGCTGAGTTTCGCGTAGCGTTTCGCCAGAAAGGCGCAGGCCAGCATGTCGAGATTGCGCGCATAAATGACATCGGCCGCGGCAAGCTTGTCTCGCTCTGCAGCCGCAAGACGAGCGCCGGCGAAGACCTGCCGGATACGTTGGACGAAAGCGCCATCGCGCGTCTCACCAAGATCGATATTGTCCCAGGCGAGCGCGCCGGGATCGCGGCGGCGCATCATGAAACCAGTGACTTTAAGTCCGTCATCCAGGAAGCCCTGCACACGGCGGCGCACGGCGGCATCAGCGGCATCATGACCGAAAAAGGCAATCCGGGTCATCCTACGCATCCTGTCCTGCCAGCGAGGAGGGGGAATGCTCCGTATACGAAGCGCACATCCCGCCTCCGCCCGGTCTCCTGGCTACTCGGCCGAGATCCGGTCGACCGGCTCGCCCCGTCCGGTGGCCTTCGACGGCGGCACCTGCACTGCAACGGTGCCCTTCATCCCTTTCGGGTTCGGCTTGGCCTTGCGCTTGTCGCCGCCCCAATTGAAGAGCGAGGGCTTCTCGTCCATCTGGTAATACTTGCGATAGGCCTTGTAGGTGGCGCCGGGGTCACGGTGGTGACGGCGGCGGTTGAGGTCCACCATGTTGAGTGTGACGCCAAGGACATCGGCCTTGAAGTTGCGAAGCAGGGCAAGCGACTGGCGGGCTGCCGAACGGGCCGAGTGGCGCCAGCGCACGACCAGGATGGTCTTGTCCGCCTTGCCTGCAACAACCCGCGCCTCTGCCATCAGCAGCAGCGGACCGGTGTCGATCAGGATCAGGTCGTACATGGACCGGAGCCGGGCCAGGAGATCATCAAATGCGCGCGTGCCGAACACGTCATGCGGCGTGTGCCCATTCTGCGACAGCGGCAGAATGTCGAGCATCGTCTTGCGATCCTTCACGATCGCATCCGAAAGCTGGCCAGCGCCGAACAGGCGTTCGACAAAGCCGATGTCGGGCTTCAGGCCTGCGGTCTCGGTCAGCTGCCGGCGGCGGAAGTCGCCATCGATGACGAGAGTGCGTGAGCCTGACATGGCCGACATCCGGCCCAGCGAAAGCGTGAGGCTGGTCTTGCCTTCGTCCGGAAGCGACGAGCAGATAGCAACCGTCTTGGTCTCGCTGTCGAGATCCGAGAAGGCAATTGCCGCACGAAGATAGCGAATGCTCTCGGCATAGGCTGAAAGCGGATTCTCGACCAGGTAATCGGCCGGGTTCGTCTGTGAGAGGCCAAGGAAGCTAGCCGTGCGGATCAACGGAACGGACCCGATGGCATTGGCGCCAAGCTTACGCTCCACGTCTTCGGTCGAGCTGATCTTCATGTCGAACATCTCGGCCAGCAGCGCGAGGCCGCCGCCAATGATCGCGCCCAGAAGGCAACCGATGATCAGGTTCAGAAGTTTCTTCGGAGAGTCCGGCGAGTCAGGAACCGAGGCGCGCGACAGGATGTTTGCGTCAGCGGTGATGAGGGCGTCCTGCTCGCGCGTCTGCTTGGAGCGCGAAAGGAATTCTTCCAGCAGCACGCGGCTCGTCTCTGCATCACGCTCGAGTTCACGCAGGCGAACGAGCGCCTGGTTGTTGCCTTGCAGCTGATAAGTCGAACGGCCGATCTCGCCCTGGATAGACGATATCTGCGACTGGGCTACTTTCAGTTCGTTTTCAATGTTCCCGGCAATGCGGGAAACTTCGGCATTGATCTGGCGATCAATGTCAGCGGCTTCGTTCCGGGCACTGATGAGTTCGGGGTGCTGCGGACCAAGCTTCGTTTCAAGTTCGGCGACGCGGCGATTGATGACAGCGCGCTGGGCTTTGAGATCCGAGATGACCTGCGAGCCAAGCACTTCCGAAATGCCATCTGCACCCGCACCGCTCGCCATCTGGCGGCGCATGCTGTCGGCGCGGGCCCGGGCCCGGTCAAGCTCGACCTGGAGCGTCGCTTTCTGCGTCGTCAGATAGGCAATCTGTTGTTCGGTCAGAGTTGCGCCCTGCGCCGCCAGAAGGCCGGATTCTGCACGGTAACTCTCGACGCGGCGTTCCTTTTCCTCGACCTCTTCACGCAGGCCCGATACGCGCTCGGAAAGCCATTCGGTCGCCTTGCGGGTGGCTTCGTACTTTTCTTCGAGCTGCTGAACGCGGTATTGTTCTGCCACTTCGTCAGCGAGGCGGGCGGCCGTCTCGGGCGACTCACTCGTCACATCAACTGTAATCAGGTAAGTCGCGCCAACTCGCTTGACCGACACCTTGTTGCGCAGCGACTCGACAGCGCTATCAAGCAGCGCTGCGTCTTTTTCCTCGGCCGTCATGCCGGCGAAAGGATCCTTCGGAGGCGGCGCACCCGTCAGCGCACGGACAAATCCTTTGGCGGATGCCATCATTCCGGTCTTGGGCGGCAGCAGGGACGGATTGAATTCGGGATCTTCAATGAGCTTTTGCTTTTCGGCGACCCGGGTGAGCAGCGACTTGGAGCTGAGCACGAGCACTTCGGTATCAACGACGGCCGTGTTTGCAGCGAGCCCGGAGAAGATGGCGCCGAGGTCGATGACGTTCTTTTCCTGCGTATCGAGCTGAACGACCGCTTGCGCCCGGTACATGGGCGTCTGGGTGAACGTGATGTAGGCGATCAGGCCGAAGGTGACGAGAAACCCGCCAAGAATCATCCAGAACCGGCGATAGACCATGCCGACCAGCGCCTTGAGGTCCAGCGGCGGACCGGGCGTATGATCACCGCCGGGGGCGGTCATGTTGGTAGGCAATTCGATGGAAAAAGACTTGGTCAAGGCGCGGCCTCTGGAGATGGGAAGACCGGGAACCGGCGCGATTGCCGGTCCCCGGAGGTGGTTTTTGGATTACGGGAACAGTTTCAGACCGAGTCCGAACAGCGTTTCACCGTAAGAAGGATCGCCGAAGACGCCGGCGCCCGAAGTGTCGCGCTCACGATTGCGGACAAATGCATCCCAGTGGACGCGCTTGTTCATCTTGTAAGTCGCGGTAGCGCCGAGTTCGAGATTGTCGTCCTGACGGTCGACTTCCTCATACTCGTAGTTGGACACGCCAGCGTAGCCGGACAGGATCACGTTGCGGCGCAGTTCGTGGTCAACGCCTGCGCTGAAGCGCGTTTCGACGGCGCTCGGCGAGTCGAAGGCGCCGACATCGACCACGCGGCGGCCGGCTGCGAAGTTCACAGTCGTCAGTCGGGTCGGGAACCATTGCATATTGCCGTCCAGCGAAAGGCCGCTGACGTCGGAGAAGAAGTCGTCGTCCTTCTCTTCATTCAGATAGCCGACCGCGATGTCGCCGCGCAGCAGCGCCGTGAGCTCGAAATCCACGCCGCCGGAGACCGTATAGCCTTGCGAGTTGCGCGAACGCGGCAGGCCGCCAATCACTTGCAGGTTGTCATACTCGCTGTCCGAGAAGGTACCTTGGCCGAACACGGCCAGGTTCGGGGAGACGGCGTAGGAAAGGCGGCTCCGCCCTTCGAGCGAGGAATGGTCACGGTAGTCCTGATCGATCGGAAGACCGCTCAACTGGGCAGTTCCATCTTCGTAATTGTATTCGGTCATGCCCAGGCTGTTGTTCCAGCGGAACCGGTCGCTCTGGTAGTTGGCCTCAACCGTCGCGCCGGTGCGCGTGTACTCGATCGGCGCATCAACGCCGAAATCGTTCACGAACGAGGTGCGCGGTTCAGCGCGGTCTTCGGCAAATACGGACGCGCCGAGCGAGAAGGCGCGGGTGACATCAAGGCGGCCACGCAGACGGCCGAACAGCTCGTTGGTCGATTCATCGCTGAGATCGGCATACTCGTTGCGGAAAGCCGACGCGTCCAAACCAAGGGCGTGGACGCTCCAGTCGGTCGTGCCCGAAACGTTGGCGCCGACGCGCCCGATGATATCGGACTGCTCGTTGTTATTGCTGGCAAAAACGTTGTTGGTGGACGTCAGTCCGAGTTCCGCGTTTGAGCGCACGACGAACGTACCAAGACGAACCGGCTCCGGATCGAATTCCGGCTGGACCCGGTCGCGAACCGCTTCGTACTTGTCGCGGCTGTAAAAATTGTCGGTCTGCGCAAGAGCGGACGGCGCAACAAGTGCGCAAGCCGCAGCGCTGAGCAGGCAGATGCGTTTCATTTTGGACATCTCAAAATTCCCCGGTTTCACTGAGAGGCCGATACGGCCAGGATGGTCGGCGCAACCCGTGCAAGTTCAGTACCACCGTGATTTGCCTGCAAATGCCGGAAAATCAGGGCATGTAGCGGTTTACTCGGATTTCGTTCCGAATTGAATATCGGGGTCTGGAATATTCGTTAATAAAACCTCCCGTCAGTTAGTTTTCTGCTTGCCTTTGGTAATATTCCGAGAGGATTCAACGTGACATCCGAAGTGCAGTGCGATTCCCGGGACCATCCTTAAGACATGCCTACTCTTTCACTTGCCCCTGCTTCTGTTGAAGATTTCCGGCGCCTGGCAGAACGGCGCCTGCCCCGCTTCCTGTTCGACTACCTCGATGGCGGCGCCTATGCGGAAGTAACCCTGTCCCGTAACGTGCGAGACCTCGAAAAGATCGCCCTTCATCAGCGAATACTGGTGGATGTCTCGGCCAGATCGACCGCAACGCATCTGTTTGGCGCACAGTTAACGTTCCCGCTCGCCCTGTCACCCGTCGGATTATCCGGAATGATGGCGCGGCGGGGCGAAGCCGCCGCCCGCAAGGTGGCGGGCGCTTACGGCTTGCCCTACTGCCTGTCGACGCTATCGGTCTGTTCTGTAGAGGAAACTGCAGCGGCTGGCTCGGGGCCCCTATGGTTTCAGCTCTATATGATCCGCGACCGCGGCGCCTGCGCTGACCTTATCCGGCGGGCAAGAGAGGCAGGCGTATCCGTCCTTGTCCTGACGGTTGACCTGCCGGTCGTTGGCACCCGCTACCGGGACGTCCGCAATACCATGAGCGGCGGGGGCGGTGCCTGGGCCCGATTGCGCAAGGGCCTGATCTCTTATGCGATGCACCCGGGTTGGGTGTTGGATGTTGGCCTCGGCGGCAAGCCTCATGTGCTCGGTAACATCGCTCCCTATGTGAAGAACGCGACCACGCCTGCGGACTTTTCCGCCTGGGCAAATGCGTCGATCGATCCATCCATCAGCTGGGACGACCTCGACTGGATCCGGACCCAATGGCCCGGCCCATTGGTCATCAAAGGCATCCTCAGCCCGCTCGATGCCGTCGAAGCGGTGAAACGCGGCGCGGATGGCATTATCGTGTCCAACCATGGCGGACGCCAGCTGGATGGAGTGGCCTCCTCCATCTCGATGCTTCCGCGCATCGCTGAAAAGGTCTCGGGCCAGACCACTCTGATCATGGATGGCGGTGTGCGTTCGGGTCAGGACATCCTGAAAGTGCTCGCCCTTGGCGGTCAGGCGGCGATGATCGGACGCCCGTGGGTCTATGCGCTGGCCGGGGCCGGCGAAGCCGGACTCCTCAATCAGCTCAAGGCCTTGCACGGTGAATTTTCGGTTTCGATGGCGCTCACTGGCGTCACCGCCGTTGACCAGATCACGCCCGCCGTTCTCGACCCGCAGGCCGGCTGACAGGCTCAGGCGTCCGGGATCGCAACGAAAGTCTGCGGGCTTTCCGGGCGCTTGCCTGCCAGCACCACGTCATCCGGCTTGACGTGGTTCATTTGCGCCCGGAACAACTCCGGGAACGCGTCCAGCTGTCCGCGCGCAAACCCCCAAGCAAACGTCCAGTAAGCAAACGGGCGGATGCAAAGCGCCGTTCCGAAAACCATTGCGAGACCCGAACGCACCAGTTGGAAAACCGAAAAGGCGAGATATCGCCACCAGGGCCGCATACCGTACCGGATGTGTAGTTTCACTTGCCCGCGCGCCCAGGAGCGCGCCTGCTTGAACCGCCCCTCGGCCGTCTGGCGCAACCGGTAGTGCACCAACGCCTCAGGCACATAGGTGAGCTTCATGCCGGCCAGCTGAACCCGCCAGCAGTAATCAATATCCCACGGCGGCCCGATCCAGTCGGTCGGATCACCCACCCGCTCGTAACAGCCGCGCGTCATGCCGATCGCGTTGCAGACCGCGAATGGCAGGTGCAGCGGCCCGATATAGGATTTCAGGCCTTCTTTCCTGGCCTGCAGACCGCGGTCCTTGCCCCAGGTCATGCTGGGTGGGTTCAATTTTTCATAGTCGAGCGCAGGCACAGCAAAGTCGCACGTTTCCAGCGCCTTCACCATATACCGCATCCAGTCCGGATCACACGCGTCATCGGACTCGCAGACGAGGATCACGTCCCCCTTCGCGGCGCGAAAGCCCACAGTATAGGAGTGCCCGACGGTTCCATGCGGGCCATGCCCGATATAGGCCTGCACCACCCGGATCGGCAGTCGGTCGGCATAGCTCGTCGCTACTTCAACCGAATTGTCGGTCGATCCATTGTTGACGAAGACCAGCTCCCAGTCGCCCGCATAGGTTTGCGCGACCAGCGAGTCGAGCATCTCGGCAAGCGTCGATGCTCCATTGTAGCAGGGAAGGACCACACTAACGAACATGATCAGGTTTCCGCGCGCCACCCGCCGCGCCAGCCGAGGCCGTGCAAGTTTCTGGCCACAATCCAGCTCGGATTTCAAGTCTGAAAACCGCCGCAAGCGAGCGCCTGGTTAATAATTCCGCGCGCCGCTTTGCCTCGTGCCGGACATTGTCTCACATGCTAAGACTTGTTCTGAGCGAAGCATGCCGGATGCCCGAGAAGACTGGCATATGGAATGCATGCGTGGTCCGCGTAAGGGAGTCCATTCCATGGCCATGAAAGTTCTGTTCACCGGCGCCGACGGTTATATCGGCACGCTTCTCGGTCCATACCTTCTCCAGCGGGGCATCGAAGCCGTTGGCCTGGACACGGGCTTCTACCGCTCCGGCTGGCTGTACCCGACAAACGTGCCGCGCCCGATGATCCTGTCGAAGGACATCCGCTCGATCACCGCCGAAGACCTCAAGGGTTTCGACGCCATCGCACACCTCGCCGAGCTGTCGAACGACCCGCTCGGCCAGCAGGATCCGGGCCTCACCCACGAGATCAACCATGGCGGCTCTGTCCACCTGGCCAACCTTGCCCGCAAGGCCGGCATCAAGCGCTTCGTCTACATGTCCTCCTGCTCCGTGTACGGCGTGGGCAAGCCGGACCAGATCCTCGACGAAACCTCGGACGTGAACCCGCAGACGGCCTATGCAGAATGCAAGGTGAAGGTCGAGAATGACCTGAGCAAGATGGCCGGCGACGACTTCGAGCCCTGCTTCCTGCGAAACGCCACCGCTTATGGCGCCTCGCCCCGCCAGCGCTTCGACATCGTCCTCAACGACCTCTGCGGCCTTGCCTGGACGACCAAGAAGATCAAGCTCCTCTCGGACGGCTCGCCCTGGCGCCCGCTCGTGCACGCGCTGGACATGTGCCAGGCCGTGTACCTCTCGCTCACAGCACCTGCCGATGCGATCCGCGGCCAGAAGTACAATGTCGGCTCTTCCGACCAGAACTACCGCGTCATCGAGATTGCCCAGATCGTAGCCAATGAATTCCCGGGGTGCGAACTGGAAGTCGGCACGCAAGGCGCAGACAACCGCTCCTACCGCGTGAACTTCGACAAGATCCAGAAGGTGCTGCCGGAGTTCAAGTGTCAATGGACCGCCGAGCTCGGTGCAAAGCAGATGCGCCGCGTCTTCGAAAGCATCAACATGACCGAAGAAGACTTCCGCGCCCCGCCTTACACGCGCCTGAAGATGCTCATGAAGCTGCGCGATGCGCATCTTCTCGACTCGAAACTGTTCTGGAAAACGCCTGAGCTCGCAACGGTCTAAGCCCAATGATCATCGTCGACACCGCCCTCAAGAAACGTCAGGCTGAAGGCCGCCCCATCCGGGTCGGCATGATCGGCGCCGGCTTCATGGCTTCCGGCATCGCGCTCCAGATCGCGAAGTCCGTACCCGGAATGGTACTCTGCGCCATTGCGGCACGCCAGCCCCAACGCGGTGTCGACGCGTTCGAAGCCAGCCGCACGGGTGAAACCGTCGTGCTGGCGAACACGGCCGCAGAAATCTCGGCCGCGATCAAGGCCGGCAAGCCGGTCGTGACCACTGATCCGGGCGCCCTCGCCCGCGCCGAAGGCCTCGATGCCATCATCGAAGCCACCGGCTCGATGGACTATGCACTTGAGGCGGTTGAAGGTGCGCTCGAAAGCGCCAAGCATGTCGTCCTGATGAATGCTGAACTCGACGGCACGGTCGGCCCGCTGCTGCGCGTCAAGGCCGACAAGGCCGGCGTCGTCATCACCAATGTCGACGGCGACCAGCCCGGCGTGCAGATGAACCTGTTCCGCTTCGTCCAGTCGATCGGCGTGAAGCCCGTCCTATGCGGCAACATCAAGGGCCTGCAGGACGAATACCGCACGCCGGACACCCAGCGCGGCTTTGCCGAAAAATGGGGTCAGAACGTCAACATGGTGACCTCCTTTGCGGACGGCACCAAGATCGCCTTCGAACAGGCCATCGTCGCCAACGGCACCGGCATGGGCGTTGCCAAGCGCGGCATGATCGGCCCGGACCCGACGAACAAGAACCCCACACTGCCGCTGCGCCCGCTCGAGGAATTCGTCGAGATGCTGGCTCCGCACATCGATCCCACCGGCCCCGGCATTGTCGATTTTGTCGTCGGCGCCCGTCCAGGCCCGGGCGTGTTTGTTCTGGGGACGCACGATGATCCGCGCCAGGCCCACTACCTGAACCTCTACAAGCTCGGCCAGGGTCCCTACTATCTCTTCTACACGCCCTACCACCTCTGCCATTTCGAAGTGCCGCTTACGGTCGCCCGCGCCGTGCTCTTCCATGACGCAGCCCTCACGCCGCTCGGCGCGCCCACGGTTGGCGTCATCGCGGTGGCCAAGCGCGACCTGAAAGCCGGCCAGACGCTCGACGGCATCGGCGGGTTCGATACCTATGGTCAGGCCGAGAACGCCCCGGTCGTCCACAAGGACCGCCTGCTTCCAATGGGCCTCGCTGAAGGTTGCCGCGTCAAGCGCGACATCGCCAAGGACGCTGTCCTCACCTTCGCAGACGTGACCATGCCCGCCGGCCGCAAGATTGACGCCTACTATTCCGAGATGGAGCGCCACTTCGCCCTCGTTCCGGCCAGCGAAACTGTCTGATCACGGGCAGGCAGAGGTGAGGCCATGACCGAAGTCGATACCGTCGTCATCGGCGCGGGCGCTGTCGGCCTCGCCTGCGCGGCCGCCCTCGCCCGGGCGGGTCAGGATGTTCTCATCCTCGAAGCCGCGGGCGCCATCGGCACCGGCACATCCTCGCGCAACAGCGAGGTCATCCATGCGGGCCTGTACTACCCGACCGGCAGCCTGCGCCACCAGTTCTGTGTCGACGGCCGCCGCCGCCTCTATGCCTGGATGCAGGCGCGCGGCGTCGCCCATCGCAAGACCGGCAAGCTGATCGTCGCCACTTCGGACGCGCAGATCTCCAAGATGGAAGGTCTTCACGCGCAGGGCACGCGCAACGGCGTGGAAGGCCTCTCCTTCCTCACCGGCGCCGAGGCCATCGCCATGGAGCCGCATCTCTGTGCAAGGCCGCCGTGCTGTCCGCCGAGACGGGCATCCTCGACAGCCATGGCTACATGCTCTCATTGCAGGGCGACCTCGAAGACCATGGCGGCGCCATAGCCTTCAACACACCGGTCATTTCGTCCGAAATCCTGCCTGATGGCCGCATCCGCATCGATGCCGGCGGCGCCGAGCCGATGACGCTCGCCGCCAAACGCGTCGTCAACAGCGCAGGCCTCTATGCCATGCGCGTAGCGCGCACTATGGCCGGCTACGATGGCGCCCTCCTCCCGCCCTTCACGCTCGCCAAGGGCAACTATTTCAGCTGCACCGTCCGCTCCCCTTTCCAGCGCCTGATCTATCCGGCGCCCGTCGAAGGCGGCCTCGGCGTGCACGTCACACTAGACCTCGGCGGCCAGATGCGCTTCGGGCCGGATGTGGAATGGCTGAACACGGATGATCCGGATACGATCGATTATACGGTCAACATTCGCCGCGCCGACAGTTTCTACGCCGCCATCCGCGAATACTGGCCAGCCCTGCCGGACGGCTCGATCACGACAGCCTATTCCGGCGTGCGCCCAAAGATCTCGTTGCAGGGCCAGCCCGCCGCCGACTTCCAGCTCGACGGCCCAGCCCGCCACGGCCATGCCGGGCTCGTTCACCTCTTCGGGATCGAGTCGCCTGGCCTGACGAGCTCATTGGCGATCGCCGAAGCCGTCGTGGACGCGCTCAAGGACTAGCACCCGCCTGTCTGCACAGGCTCATGCCGGCATCGGAGCATGAAAAGAAAAAACCCGCCTTGAGAGGCGGGCTTTTCCAATCCGGTTTCCAGAAGGCCTCAGCCTTGGAAGTCCGGCCAGGTCTTGTCCTTGTCCGACATCTCCGTCGGCTCCAGCGGCCACTTGATTCCAAACGCCGGATCGTTCCAGCGGACACCACCTTCCGCAGACGGCGTATACTTCGCCGACACGAGATAGGTAACCTCGACATGGTCGCTCACAGTCTGGAATCCATGGCCGAAGCCCTTCGGCACCAGCAGCTGGCGCTTGTTCTCGTCGTTCAACTCGAACGCTTCCCACTTTTTGAAGGTCGGCGAGCCCGGACGCAGGTCGATGATGATGTCGACGATCGCGCCGCGCAGGCAGCGGATCAGCTTGTCCTCGCCATCCGGCGCGCGCTGGAAGTGCATTCCGCGCAGCGTGCCCTTGTTGGCGGAGTAGGATGTGTTCTGCTGGACAAACTCGGTTGGCAGGCCTTGCGCCGCAAACTCGTCAACACAGAACGTTCGCGCGAAGAACCCACGATCATCGCCCCGGCGTTCAAGGTCGATCAGCATCGCGTCTTTCAGCGTGGTTTGATGGAATTTCATGCTTGTTTGCCCTTCTTCAGCCAGGGCGCGCCCTTGGCATAGATCGCTTCGAGAACCTGCCGGTCACGGACAGTATCCATCGCCTGCCAGAAGCCGGAGTGGCGGTACGCTGCCAATTGCTTGGCCTCGACAAGGCGGTTCATGGGCTCCTGTTCCCAGACCGTCGCGTCGCCATCGACGAGATCGATCACGCCCGGTTCGCACACGAAGAAGCCGCCGTTGATCAGGCCGACGTCCACCGAGTCCTTCTCGCGGAACGACTGCACGATCGGATCATCCGGCGACAGGCCCATCACGCCAAAGCGTCCGGGCGGCGAAACCGCCGTCACAGTTGCCTTCACGCCGGATGCCTTATGGAAGGCGATCAGCGCCGTCAGGTCCACGTCCGAAACACCGTCGCCATAGGTCAGGCAGAAGGTTTCTTTGCCGATGATGTCCCGGGCGCGCTTCAGGCGGCCACCGGTCATGGTGTCGACGCCGGTATCCAGCACGGTCACTTTCCACGGCAGCGGCTTGTTCTGCGTCCAGGTCAGCTCACCATTGCTCAGGTCAACGGTGAAGTCGCCGGTCCGGCGGGTATAGTTAAGGAAATAATCCTTGATGAACTCGACCTTGTATCCCCCCAGCACCACAAAATCCGTGATGCCGTGCGCGGCATACATTTCCATGATGTGGTGAAGGATCGGCCGGCCACCCACTTCCACCATCGGCTTCGGCCGCAAGGTGGTCTCTTCACTCAGGCGCGTGCCAAAACCGCCTGCAAAAATTACTGCTTTCACGCTGGAATCCCCTCGCTGCATGAGTGTTCGTACCGGAACGGGAAAGCCCACCCATACCCCACGAAACTTAACGAGGATCGTGCATCGGCTATGCCAGCGCGAGAAGTCTCCGGGCGATGTCCTCGATCTTCGCCCAGTTGCCCTCGGCGATATCCTTCTGGCTGGCGATCCAGGAGCCGCCGATGGCAAACACGTTGGGAAGCTTCAGATAGGTTTTCACCTCATCCTCGCTGATGCCGCCGGTCGGCATGAACTTAAGGTGCGGCAACGGCCCATTCAGCGCCTTCAGTGCAGGCGCCCCCCCGGCAATCGAGGCCGGAAACAGTTTCAGCCGCTGGAAGCCTTCTTCATGCCGGCTCATCGCCTCGCTGGCCGTCGCGGTACCGGGAATCATGACGCTTTCCCGGCCCTTTAGAGCGTCACGCAGCCCGGCCGACATGCCGGGCGACACCAGAAACTCCGCCCCCGCCTTCAACGCATCATCGACATCCTTGCCGCTCAGCACAGTGCCCGCGCCGACCAGCAACTCCGGCGCCTCAACCTTCATTGCCGCAATCGCCGCGAGTCCGGCCGGTGTGCGCAGTGTCACTTCGGCGATAGTTACCCCGGCCTTTACCAGCGCCCTCGCCAGCGGCGCGGCCGCTTTGGCATCATCCACTACAATCACCGGCACCACCGGCGCCTTGCGCGCGGCAGCATCGAGTTTCTGGATCATGTCTGCCATGGGCGCGCCCCTTGTCTGCAACCTGCCGCCCTTTCGGGCGTGTCAACGTTGTAGTGACCCGCGCCGCCCGAAATGACAAGCCGCGCTGCCTCGCCCCAGCTTTGCAAAAATGCGTCAGGCGGCCTGCTTGCCACTTGAGCGTTCGACCGACCGGTCAAGGATTCCCGGCCTGTCCCAGTCCCCTTCCGGCCGGATGATCTGCATCGGATCAGACCGGATGTGCAGGGCCTGAGGATGCGGCGCAATCGGAATTTCCATCTCGCAATAGTCGAAGTCCGAAAAGTCGAACGGCGAGCGCCCTTCGACCAAACGGCACCGGAAGACCCGGCTCCAGACCGGCCAGAGCCGTGCCTGGATCTGGGCCAGCGCCACCCGGTAACCCTTGCGTGAGATCAGTTCACACGTTTCCGCCATCAGCACCTTGAGCGCCGGCGTCCCACGGAAAGCCGGGATGATGGTCGAGCGCTCGATCTTGGCGAATCCTGCAAACCACCGAACCCGGCACGTCCCCGCCGGACGCGCCCCCTCCTTCACCAGGAAATGCGTGCAGGAGAAGTCATTGCCATCATACTCCTCCTCATACGGACAGTCCTGCTCGGCCATGTAGACCGCTGCGCGCAGCGCCATCGCCTGCTGGTATTCCTCCAACGTCCGCACCGGCCCCGCCGAAAACGCCTCCAGCATCTCGGGCTCCAGCGGCCGCGTCAGCGACAGTTCGCCGAAATCCGGACGCGGCCTCATGCAGCCTGCTCCTGCGGTACAGCCACGGGCTCTTGCCCCCAGAGGTCCGGCAACCCGCCCTCGACCGGCGAGAAGCCCAGCGACGCCATCGAGCGCTTGCCATCCTCCGTCGCCCCGCGCGCAAAGCACGGCACCGGCGCGAAGAACTCCACACGAGTCACCCCCGCCGCCATCATCACGCGCCGCCGCGCCTCTTTGGTCGCGCCCGCATACACGCCGATATAGACGCCCGCGCAGTCCTCTCCCTCGCAGGCGAGATGCGCCAGCGCCGGCCAGGCCGGCACAAAGCTGCCATCGCGAACCGCGGCCACGCCCTCGGCGCTCAGCGCCACGGTAATGAACACCCCATCGACTGGATCGCCGGTCACCCAGCCTGCCATTCCGGTCAACCCGTCGATCCAGTGAATGGAGGCCGGCGTCGCCATCGCCTGCCCCGTCAGCTGCTCAGCCAGTCCGAGACCCGCCAACAGATCCGCATAGATCGCCCGCCGGAATCCGAATTCGCCCGCGCGGCGCGCAAGACCAGCATGATCGATCCGGACAACACTCATCTACAGCCTCCACGAGCACGACCAGCGCGTGCATTCCGTGAAAACTCTCTCACACGTTTAAATACACCGCAAGCCGAAACTCGCGGAGTAGTTGTGGAGACTTCAGGCCACCAGGCCCTGCAGTTCCGCCGCTGTCTGGCGCGCCTGTTCGGGCGAGCCGAACAGCTGCCGGTTCACGCCGATCCGCTTGTACCAGTAGTGCAGCCCCACGAGATCGGTGAAGCCCATCCCGCCATGCACCTCAGTCGAGGTGCGCGCGATGAAGGTGCCCGCCTCTGCCATGTACGACTTCGCCAGGTTCGCCATCACAGGCCCCTCAGCGTCCCCGATGTCCAGCGCGTGCGCCGCATGCCAGATCAGCGCGCGGCCGGGCTCCAGCTTCGCGGCCATCTCGGCGCACATGTGCTTGACCGCCTGGAACGAGCCGATCACGCGGCCGAACTGCTGGCGCTCCGCAGCATAGGCCACCGCCTTGTCGATCATCGCCTGCGCTGCGCCGAGCGTATCGGCCGCGACCAGCAGCCGCGCAAACGCCAGGAACTCCGCGCCCGGCTTGACGCTGACCAGCGGCGCTGCGCCCTTGAACGTCACCTCGTGGAAAATCCGCGTACGGTCGATTGTCTGCATGACCTTGACCGCCGCGCCCTTGGCCTCCACCGCGTGCAGCGTGCCCGCCGTATCCGCCACCAGAAAATGCGTCGCCCCTTCGGCATATTGCACCAGCAGCGCCGTGCCGCTGAGCTTGCCGCCCTTCAGCTCCACGCCCGCGCCATCACGGCGCGAAGCCAGCTCCGTCAGCGCCAGCGCAAACGAGGCCTCACCGGACGAGATCGCCCCGGTCAGCGCCGCATTACCCGCAAGCGCCTTCGCCGCCAGCGCCGACGCCACGAAGCGCGACGGCGCAAGCGCATAGCCCAGCGCTTCCTGTACCAGCACCGCGTCCAACGCGCCGAGCCCGAGCCCGCCCGCCTCTTCCGGCACAATCAGCGAGGCCAGACCGAATTCCGCCAGCGCCGCCTCCAGTGCCCCGGTCGCTGCCGCATCGCCGACGGCAATCTTGCGGATCTGGTCGAGCGAAGCGGCTCCTGCGAGGACTCCCTTGAGGCTATCCTGCAGCAGCCGTTGGTCTTCCGAGAGTGCAAATTCCATGGCGCTTATCCCTTCGCCAGTTTCGGCTCGCGAGGCATGTCCAGCCCGCGTTCCGCAATGATGTTCTTCTGGATCTGCGCCGTCCCGCCGCCGATGATCAGGCCGAGATCGTACATGTAGCGCCACTGCCAGTTGCCATCCGCGCGAAGGTGCTCACCCTCCTCATAGAGGATGCCAAGTTCGCCAAGCGCATCAATGGCGAGGCGAGCAATCTCGTGATTGAGATCGCAGCCATTCAGCTTGACGATCAGCCCGGCGATTCCCGCCGGCTCGCCCTTCAGCCGGCTTGTCGTGATGCGTAGCCCGTTCGCCTGCATCGCATAGACTTCCGATTGCAGCTTCATCAGCCGGTCACGCAAGTGCGGATTGTCGATCAGCCGCTGCCCGTTGACGCTCTCGTCTTTCATCAGCGTGACGAGTTCGAGGAACCGCGCCTTGGTCGCATTCGGGTCGCCCAGCATGCCGCGCTCATGCGTCAGCGTGGCATTCGCCACCTGCCAGCCCTTGTTCGGCTGATAGATCACGCCGCTCTTCGGTACACGCACATTCGTGAAGAACACTTCGTTGAAGTTCGCGCTGCCCGTCATGTCGACCAGCGGGCGCACCTCGATGCCCGGCGTCGACATCGGGAACGTGATGTAGGTGATGCCCTCATGCTTCTTGGCCGCGGGATCAGTCCGCACGAGGCAGAAGATCATGTCGGCCTGCTTGGCCGTCGAGGTCCAGATCTTCGAGCCGTTGATGATGTAGTGATCGCCGTCCTCGACCGCCGCCGTCCGCAGCGCCGCAAGGTCCGATCCCGCGCCCGGTTCGGAGTACCCCTGGCACCAGATCATCTCGCCTTCGATGGTCGGGCGGATATAGGCGTGCTTCTGCGCCTCGGTGCCCAGCTCCAGCAGTGTCGGCACCAGCATCGAGATGCCCTGCCCCGCCATCGGCCCGGGCACGCGGCTGCGCGCAAACTCCTCCGCGATGATCCGCGACTTCAGGATGTCCGGCTCGCCGCCATAGCCGCCATACGCCTTCGGAATCGTCCGCGCCGCGAGGCCATGCTCGATCAGCAGCTTCTGCCAGGCGATGCGCCTCGCATTCTTGTAGCCCTTGTCCTCGGACGTCGGCGCAAGGTGGGCATTCTTCGCCAGCGTCTCTGCGACGTCCGCGCGAAAGGCTTCATATTCAGGTGCAAGATCGAGTTTCATGGGACTAGACTCGTACCCTTGCCCCAACGTCCGGCAAGAGGGACGCTTGCACGACGTTGCGGAAAGCCTCTTAGCTCGGCTCCATAAACCTCAAGAGGGAGACCGCCACCATGCCCGTCGAATACGTCAAGAAAGGCAATGTTGCCATCATCACCATGAACCGTCCGGAAGCGCGCAACGCCATCAATGGCGAGATGGCCGCGACGATGGAAGCGGCACTCGATCAGATGGAATCAGACCACGAAGTCTGGGTCGGCATTCTCACCGCTGTCGGCAAGGCCTTTTGCGCGGGCGCAGACCTGAAAGAAATCTCCGCCGGCAATGGCGGCGCCCTCTCGACCAAGAAAGGCGGCTTCGCGGGTATCGCCCGTCGCGAGCGCACCAAGCCGCTGATCGCCGCGATCACCGGCTCCGCCCTCGCCGGCGGCACCGAGATTGCCCTTTCCTGCGACATGATCATCGCGGCGGACGACACCAATTTCGGCCTGCCGGAAGTGAAACGCTCGCTCGTCGCCGGCGCCGGCGGCCTGTTCCGCCTGCCCCGCCAGGTCGGCAAGGCCGTTGCCCTCGAAGCCATCCTCACGGGCGACCCGCTCTCCTCGCAGCGCGCCTATGAGCTCGGCATGGTCAACAAGGTCGTGCCGGAAGCGCAGGTCATGGACGAAGCGATGAAGCTCGCCGCCCGCATCACGGCCAACGCCCCGCTCGCCGTCGCCGCCAGCCGCGCTGTCGCCATCGAGGCCACCACAAAGACCGACGACGAACTCTGGAAAGCCTCCGGCACCGCATTCGCCAGCATCGTCGGCACCGAAGACTTCCGTGAAGGCCCGAAAGCCTTCATCGAAAAACGTGCGCCAGTCTGGAAGGGGAAGTAATCGTCCACTGGCCCCCTCCCCCACAGACTTGGGGAGGGAGGTCAGATACCAGTTTTCCCCTTTGTGCTGCCTTTGCGCCGGAAAAGCCGATCTCGTTCGGAGTTGAAATTGATTTCTTTTCCCGTGGAACGACTATATCCCAAGTGCCAAGCGACAACCGCCCGGAGGAAAACGCCTTGTCCAATTCAACGATCCGAATCGATTTCGAACTTACGGGAACGGATGTCGATTTTTTCCGCGAGCGCCTGAAATCAGCGCAAAAGAAGTACGGATCGGCCGGCGAGGCAAAGATCATCGGCGGCGCCGAGGCCCTGATCAAGCGAACCGAAAGCGGTAAGTCGCCCGATTTTCTCGCGCATCGCATCGAAAAACTGCGCGAAATGCTCGCGATGCTGAAAGACTCCGACTGGCGCCTCGAGGGCGAGGACCGGCAGCACGTCCTGAACGCCCTGGCTTACTTCGCAGACCCCAAGGACCTCGTTCCGGATGCCATCCCCGGCATCGGCCTGCTTGATGATGCGATCATGATCGACCTCTCGGCGATCGAACTCGCGCCTGAACTGGTGGGTTACGCAGAGTTCTGCGCCAACCGGGACGAGTTGCAAAAGGGCATGCCGGACGCCGAAGCTCTGACGGTGTCACGGGACATCCTGCAGAAACGCATGCGCCGCCAGCGCCGCCGGAGCGTCCGGCTTGGAGACTGGGGCTGACCGGTTGTACGGGCTGACACGGTACTGTCAGCCTTCACTCCTCGCGCTTCACTCGCGCCTTGCCGCGCCCGAGCGTCAGCGCCTTGATCGCCCCCCGGAACGTGCGCACCTCCTGCTCCGTCCATTGAGCGCGGATCAGCGCGTTGCGCAGGTTGTTGATCATCACCGGCGTCTTTTCCGGCGGATAGAAATAGCCCGCGCGCTCCAGCTCCGCCTCGAAATGCTCGAACATGCCAATCAGGTCCTCGCGGCTCGCCGGCTCGCCCACACCCTCATTCTTGCCGGCAAACCGTCCGCCCAGTCCTTCGCCCGCGCCCCATTGATGGCAGAATACGCCGACCGCCTGCGCAAGGTTCAGAGAGGCAAAACCCGGATTCACCGGATAGGTCAGGATCGCATCGCAGAGCGACACCGCCTCGTTCGGCAGGCCGGATTTCTCGCCGCCAAACAGCACGCCGCACCGCCCGCTCCGCTCCCGCAGCGCCGTCACTGCCCGCGGCGCATCCAGCACCGGCTTCTCCATGCCGCGCGGCCGCGCGGTCGTCGCTACGGCAAAAGTCAGATCCGTTATGGCGGCTTCAAGCGTGTCGAAAACCGAAACCGTGACGCCAGCCCCCAGCGCGCCCGCCGACATTGCCTCCGCCGAAGCGCTCGGCCAGCCGTCCCTTGGGGAAACCAGCCGCAGGTCCGTCAACCCGAAATTCAGCATCACCCGCGCCGCTGCACCGATATTCTCGCCCAGCTGGGGCGAATGCAGGAGGATCGAGGGGCCGCGCAGGTCTGTCATGGGATATCCGGTTTTGACGCCCGTCCCGCGTCTGCTATAGCGCGGGCCGAACCGATTAAACGCAAGGATTCCAGAATATGGCGAAGATCAAGGTCAAAAACCCGGTTGTCGATATGGACGGCGATGAGATGACCCGGATCATCTGGCAGGTGATCAAGGACAAGCTCATCTTTCCGTATCTGGACATCGACCTGAAATACTATGACCTGTCGATCCAGAGCCGCGACGCGACCGACGACCAGATCACCATCGACGCCGCCGAAGCCACCAAGAAACACGGCGTCGCCGTCAAGTGCGCGACCATCACGCCGGACGAACAGCGCGTCGAGGAATTCGGCCTCAAGAAAATGTGGAAGTCGCCCAACGGCACCATCCGCAACATCCTCGGCGGCGTAGTCTTCCGCGAGCCAATCGTGATCTCGAACATCCCGCGCCTCGTGCCCGGCTGGACCAAGCCCGTCATCATCGGCCGCCACGCCTTCGGCGACCAGTACCGCGCGACGGACTTCCTCGTCCCCGGCAAGGGCAAGCTGACGATGAAATGGCAGGGCGATGACGGCAAGGTCATCGAAAAGGACGTCTACGATTTCCCCGGCGCCGGCATCGCGATGGGCATGTACAACATCGACGAGTCAATCCGCGACTTCGCCCGCGCCTGCTTCACCTACGGCCTTCAGCGCGAACTGCCGGTCTACCTCTCCACCAAGAACACGATCCTGAAAGCCTATGACGGCCGCTTCAAGGACATCTTCCAGGAGATGTGGGAAGCCGAGTTCAAGGCCAAGTTCGCGCCCTTCAAGGGCACCTACGAACACCGCCTGATCGACGACATGGTCGCCTCATGCATGAAATGGTCGGGCGGCTATGTCTGGGCCTGTAAGAACTATGACGGCGACGTGCAGTCCGACACCGTGGCGCAAGGCTACGGCTCGCTCGGGCTGATGACCTCCGTGCTGCTCTCGCCCGATGGAAACACCGTCGAAGCCGAAGCCGCCCACGGCACCGTCACCCGCCACTACCGCAACCACCAAAAGGGCGAAGCGACCTCGACCAACTCGATCGCCTCGATCTTTGCCTGGACGCAGGGCCTCGATCACCGCGGCCGCATGGACGGCACGCCGGACGTACGCAAGTTCGCCCAGACGCTTGAGCGCGTCGTCATTGAGACCGTCGAGCAGGGCTTCATGACGAAAGACCTCGCCCTCCTCGTCGGCCCCGACCAGGGCTACCTGACGACCGAAGGCTTCATCGAGAAAGTCGCCCGCAACTTCGAAGACACGATGTCGAAGCTCTAAAGGCTCTTTGTTCCGCGGACCCCCGCGCAGTCGGGGGTCTCGCGGCACAAGACACGACCGATCTCCGCCTGAGCGGGGATGCGCGGTTACGGGAAGACAGGGAAACATGACTCCTGAAAGTGCTTCCCCGCGACGCCGTCTCACTGAACTCGCCCTCCCCGCCGCCCTCGTCGCGGCGACCATCGGCATCGCTTACGCCGCCTGGTCGACCAAAACGGCCAGCGCCCTCGAAGCCGGCGCCTTCATCACCGGGGTCATCTGCGTCTGGCTCGTCGTGCGCCAGAACATCTGGAATTTCCCGCTCGGCCTGCTGAATGTCGCCGCCTATGCCTGGATCTTCTACGAATACCGTCTGTTTGCGGACGCAGGCCTCCAGGTCGTCTATTTCGGCCTGAACCTTGCCGGCTGGTATCTCTGGCTCTTCGGCGGCGAGAACCGCACCGAGCTGCAGGTGCAGCGCACCTCAAGACGCGAACTGGCCCTGATCGGCCTCTTCATCGCCGCCGCCACCGGCTTCCTCTGGTGGCTGCTCGGCAAGCTCGGCGGCGCCGCCAAGTTCTGGGACGCCCTGACCACCTCGATCAGCCTTTCTGCACAGTGGCTGCAAAGCCGCAAGAAACTGGAATGCTGGCACCTCTGGATTCTGGCCGATGTGATCTATGTACCCCTGTACATTTCGCGCGGCCTTAACCTTACAGCACTCCTTTACGGCGTATTCCTCTGCATGGCGGTCATGGGGCTGCTCGCCTGGCAAAAATCAGTGAAGACATGGCCGACGACAGAATCTTCCGCATCGTCCTGATCGGCGCCGAATCCACCGGTAAGACCACGCTGTGCGAGGCGCTCGCCGCGCATTACGACACCGTCTGGGTCGCCGAATACGGACGCGAGCATTGGGAAAACAAGATCGCCGCCCAGAACACCCCGCCTGGCGAGACCCCCGCCTGGAGCGATGACGAGTTCATCCACATCGCCGAGGAACAGCAGCGACGCGAGAACGATGCCGCCACCCGCGCCAATCGCGTGCTGATCTGCGATACCAACGCCTTCGCGACCGCCACCTGGTTCGAGCGCTATGCCGGCGCGCGCCACCCGGAGGTCGATGCCATCGGCGCCCGCGACCAGGTGGACCTCTACCTCATTCCGTCTCCGGACGTTCCCTTCGTGCAGGACGGCGTGCGCGACGGGGAGAAAATCCGGGAGTGGATGCACGACCGCTTCCTCGAGCTCATCCGCGCCAATGGCACGCCGTATGTGCTGATCACGGGCGCATGGGACGCACGCCTGCCGCATGCCATTGCTGCCATCGACGCCCTGCTCGCTCGACACGGGGCCGCGCATGCATGACTTCCGCATTCGCCGTGCCGGCCCGGCCGATGCCGAAGCCCTCAGCCATATTGGCGTCGCCACGTTCCTCGAAACCTATACCGAGATCATCGACGGCCCGGACATCGTCGCCCACTGCACGCGCCAACATTCCCGCGCCGTATACGAACAATACCTGGCGGGCCCCGCCTCTGCCCTCTGGATCGCCGAATACGCCGCCACCGGCGCGCCTGTGGGCTACGCGGTCAACTGTCCGCCGGACCTGCCCATTCCGCTTGAACCCGGCGATATCGAGCTGAAGCGCATCTACGCCTTCTCGCGCTTTCACGGCGCGGGCATCGGCAAGGCGCTGATGCTTGCCTGCCTAAAGGATGCCCGCCAGCGAGGCGCCCCGCGCCTGCTTCTCGGAACCTACGAAGACAATCACCGGGCTATCGCCTTCTACACGCGCCACGGCTTCGCTCTCGCCGGCACACGCCAGTTCCAAGTCGGCGACCGCCTCTTCGACGATATCGTGATGGCGAAGCGTCTGTAGGCCTGACCGGGCCTAGATCACCCGCGCGCTGCGCACATAGCGCACCATGCCGTCCGTGGACGTCATGACGAGCGTATGCGTATGCACGCGGCCATCCTTGTGCAGCACTCCGTTCAGCATGGTGCCGTTGGTCACGCCAGTCGCACAGAAAACCGTGTCGCCGGAGGCCAGCTCATGCAGCGAATAGGTCTTGCCGAAATCGGTGATGCCGGTGCGCGACGCGCGTTTCTTCTCGTCATCATTGCGGAACACGAGTTTGCCGAACATCTGTCCGCCCACGCACTTCAGCGCGGCTGCCGCCAGCACGCCTTCCGGCGCGCCGCCCTGGCCGACATACATGTCGATGCCGGTCGCCTTGTCGGTCGTCGCGATCACGCCGGCTACGTCGCCGTCAGTGATCAGCGAAATGCGCGCGCCTGCAGAGCGCAGCGAGTCGATAATGTCCTGGTGACGCGGCCGGTCCAGCACGCACACCGTCATGTCTTCCACCTTGCGGCCCGCCGCCTTGGCCAGCGCCTTGATATTGTCCGCAGGTGAAGCATCGAGGCTGATCAGTCCGTCCGGATAGCCGGGGCCGATGGCGATCTTGTCCATGTAGGTGTCCGGCGCATAGAGCAGCCCGCCGCGCGGCGCGATCGCCAGCACGGCCAGCGCGTTCGCCATCGCCTTCGCGGTCAGCGTGGTGCCCTCAAGCGGGTCCAGCGCAATATCGATCTCCGGACCGTTCCCGGTGCCGACTTCCTCGCCAATGTAGAGCATCGGCGCCTCGTCGCGCTCGCCCTCGCCGATCACGACGCGGCCCTTGAACTCGACCTCGTTGAACGCCGAACGCATCGCGTCCACGGCGGCTGCGTCCGCCTTCTTCTCGTCGCCGCGGCCGACTTCGCTGGAAGCCGCAATCGCCGCCAGCTCGGTCACGCGCACCATCGCATCCGCGAGGCTCGGCGTCAGAACCTTGTTTTTCATTATATTTTCTCCAAGGGTGGAAATTCGGGACAGTTAACTTTCACGAGAAGCAATTAGCTTGCCGCTTCGATCCGGATGAGGCGCGGGTCCTCCACAGAAACGGACAATTTCGCAATCCGGTTAACAGCGGCCTGCATCTGGGCGCGCGGGCACCGGTGAGTCACCACAGCCACAGGGCTCGCCCCGCTCTCGTCAGCCGAATCCTGCAGCAGCTTGTCGACCGAGACACCTTCCTCGGCCAGCGCTTCGGTCAGCGCGGCGAGCGTGCCCGGCTTGTCGGCCAGCCGTACACGGAGGAAGAAGGGCGCCACTTCCGAGGCGTCGCCCTTCACAAACGGCTGCGCCACGTGATGCTGCGCGCGGCCGAACGCGTTGCGGATCGCCGGGCGGAACAGTTTCGCCACATCGCCCATCACGGCGCTCGCCGTCGGGCCGGAGCCCGCTCCGGGACCGGTGAGTACGACCGCGCCCAGCGGGTCGCCCTCGATGCGCACAGAGTTCAGCGAGCCGTCGACGCGCGCCAGCGCATGCGCCTGCGGCAGGGCCATCGGCTCAACGCGGCACACGACGCCCGCCTTGGTCAGTACGCCCTCGGCAATCAGCTTGATGCGGAAGCCGAGACGGTCTGCAAGGCGAAGGTCCAGCAGGCCGATCTCCTCGATGCCGCGCACTTCGACCTTGGAAAAATCAAGGTCTGCCGAGAAGGCAATCGCCGAAAGGATGGCTGCCTTGTGCGCCGCGTCCATGCCGGAAACATCCAGCGTGGGGTCCGCCTCGGCATAGCCGCGCTTCTGCGCCTCGGCCAGCACCTCGTCATACGAGCGCCCGGTCTCCAGCATGGTCGAAGTGATGAAATTGCAGGTGCCGTTCAGGATGCCGGAAACGCGCTTCAGCTCCGTGCCCACAAGGCTGTCGCGCAGTACACGGACGACCGGAATGCCGCCCGCCACCGCCGCCTCGAACAACAGGTCCACATGCTTCTCGGCTGCCAGCGCCGCCAGCGCGATCCCATGCTTGGCGATCAGCGCCTTGTTAGCGGTCACGACATGCTTGCCCGCCTTCAGCGCCGATTCCACGGCAAACTTCGCCGGGCCATCCGAGCCGCCGATCAGCTCGACAAACACGTCCACATTGGGGTCTTCCGCCAGCGTCGCGGCGTCATCAAACCAGGCATAGTCATCGGTGTTCACCGGCCGGTTGCGGCTCTGCGACCGGGCGCTGACGCCCGCAATCTCCACCTGGCCCGGCAGCCTCAGCCGCTCTTGCCGCTGCACCAGCTCGATCAGCCCGGCGCCAACATGCCCAAGCCCTGCAATCCCAATTCTCAACGGCCCCACGGGGTGCCCCTTACGCTATTCAACGCTCCGGCGGGTGCCTACCCGTTTTGGGGCCCTGGGGGAAGGCCTTAAGCCCGACCAACGTAGGGTGCATTAGGCCAAAGGCCGTAATGCACCATCCGGGCGTCCTCGCGGTGCATTACGCTTCGCTAATGCACCCTACGATCACGAGTTTAAGTCCCTACTCCGCCGCCACCGGCTTGATTTCCTTCACGCCATGCGCGGCGAGGAACTTGCGGATGTTGCGGCCGGCCTGCCGGATGCGCTGCTCGTTCTCCACCAGCGCGATGCGGACATACTCGTCCCCGTGCTCGCCGAAGCCGGCGCCGGGGGCGACGGCCACATGCGCTTCGTTGATCAGCTGGATCGAGAATTCGAGGCTGCCGAGATGGCGCAGCTTCTCCGGGATCGGCGCCCAGGCGAACATCGAGGCGCGCGGGCTCGGCACGGGCCATCCGGCGCGCGTGAAGCTGTCCACCAGCGCATCGCGCCGTGTACGGTAGATCTTGCGCAGGTCGTCCACGCAGTCCTGCGGCCCGTCAAGCGCGGCCACGGCCGCCACCTGGATTGGCGTATAGGCCCCGTAATCGAGATACGACTTCACCCGCGCCAGCGCCGCAATCAGCTTCTCGTTGCCTGCCACGAAGCCGACGCGCCAGCCCGCCATCGAATAGGTCTTCGACATGGTCGTGAACTCGACCGCGATGTCCTTCGCACCGTCCACTTGCAGGATCGAAGGCGTCGGCTCGTCGAAATAGATTTCGTTGTAGGCAAGGTCCGAGAGGATCCAGAGATCGTGCTTCTTCGCGAACTTCACGGCCTCCTTGTAGAAGTCGAGATCGCACACCGCCGCCGTCGGGTTCGACGGGAAGCACAGCACCATCGCGGTCGGCGGCGGCACGGAGTATTTCACCGCGCGGCCAAGGTTCGACAGGTACTGCTCCGGCGTATGCGCCGGCACGCCGCGGATCGAAGCGCCCGCAATGATGAAGCCGAAATGGTGCAGCGGATAGGACGGGTCCGGCGCGAGGATCACATCGCCCGGCGCGCTGATCGCCTGGGCAAGGTTCGCAAACCCTTCCTTCGAGCCGAGCGTGACGATCACCTCCCGGTCCTTGTCGAGCTTCACGTCAAACCGGCGCTTGTAATAATCCGTCAGTGCACGGCGCAGTCCCGGAATGCCGCGCGAGGCGGAATAGCCGTTCACGTCCGGCCGGCGCGCCGTCTCGACCAGCTTGTCGACGATATGCTTCGGCGTCGGCTGGTCAGGGTTGCCCATGCCGAGATCGATGATGTCTGCGCCCTTCGCGCGCAGCGCCGCCTTGGCGCGGTTGACCTGCTCGAACACATAGGGCGGCAGACGCCGGATCTTGTGAAAATCTGTGTTGATCATGGGGTGATCACGCCTTCGGTCACGCGCGGCACATTGAAACTGGCCCGGATCGCCGCGATCTCGGTCTCAGTGAAAAACTCTCCCGGCGGCAGATCCGGCCCGAACGCCTCGCGCAGTTCCGCCGCCACCGCCGCGATCTCGTCCGCGCCCCGCGTCGTCAGTTGCGCCCGCTCGGCGCCGTCAAACAGCGCCTGCAGCTTCTTCAGCTCCCGCCCGGAGGCTTTCAGCCCCGCTTCGGGCTTCCAATCGGGCTCCAGCCGGGGGATGTCGGAAACCTCGGGATAGCCCTCCCCGCGGATCTCCGTCCGGCGGGCCTCGTACCATTCCGGCGCTTCGTTAATGGCTGCGCGGGCCTTCGCAAATGACGAAGTACAGGCAGAAGCCAGCAAAAGCGGCACGCCGCACAGGAGAATCGCCGTGTTTTTCATGGTTAATCTCATTAAATCACAAACATTGTGATGGATAGATGAGCGCGAAAAACGGGGCAAAACTAGGACCTATGAGCAGCGCCAACACCCCCACGACAGGAAACGAGCCTCTGGCGGCCCTCATGGCCGCGCAGGACCCGATGCGCTGGCAGATCCTGATAACCACCCTGGCGCTCGCAAATACCGAGTCCCAGGCCCTGATGACCGAGATCATGACCGGCTCCGGCCCCCTCGGCACGGTCACCAAGGGCGACCCGATGGGCGCCTCCGACGCCTTCCAGAAGGTCGGCATGAGCCTCGCGGCCAACCCTACAGCCTTGATCCAGGCCAATTTCGAGCTGATGCAGGGCTGGATGTCGCTCTGGCAGGAGATGATCACCGAGACCCTCTCCCAGGAGTCGCCGAAGGAGAAGGACAAGCGCTTCTCGGACCCCGAATGGCAGGTAAACCCCGCCTTCAAGTTCATCCGCAAGGCCTATGACGTCAATTCCCGCTGGATGAACAGCCTCGCCGACCGCGCCACCGGCCTCGACCCCGCCGTCCAGCTGCGCGCGCGTTTCTTCATGCAGCTGCTCACCGAGAGCCTCTCGCCCACCAATTTCCTCGGCACCAACCCCCAGGCCCTGCGCACCTTCATCGAAAGCGGCGGCGAAAGCGTGCTCGCCGGCCTGCGCATGGCGCGCGAGGATGTCCGCAAGGGCAATGGCAAGCTCTACATTTCGCAGACCGACGAAACGCCCTTCGAAGTCGGCGTCAATATCGCCACGGCCCCCGGCGAAGTCGTCTTCCGCAATGACCTGATTGAGCTGATCCAGTACGCGCCCAGCCAGCCGCAGGCCTATTCAAAGCCGCTGCTGATCTTCCCGCCCTGGATCAACAAGTTCTACATCCTCGACCTGCGCGAGGAGAACTCGATGATCCGCTGGCTCGTCGATCGCGGGCTCACCGTCTTCGTCGTCTCCTGGCGCTCGGCCGACAAGGTCACGATGAACTATGACTGGGACGACTACGTCAAAAAGGGCATCTACGCCGCCGTCGAAGGCGCGCTGCAAGCCTCGGGCGCCAAGCAGGTCAACTGCGTCGGCTATTGCATCGGCGGCACGCTGCTCACCTCCGCCCTCGCCCACATGTCGGTCACCGGCTATGACAAGATCGCGTCTGCAACCTTCTTCGCTTCGCAATCGGATTTCGAACTCGCCGGCGACCTGAAAGTCTTCACCGACGGCCCTGGCCGCTCTTACGTCTACGGCCTCATCGACGAGCATGGCGGCATCATGCCGGGCAAGGAGATGTACGAGACCTTCAACTGGCTGCGCCCGATCGACCTCGTCTGGCGCTACGTCGTTGACATGTACATGCTCGGCAAACCGCCGCGCCCGTTCGACCTGCTCTACTGGAACGCCGACCAGACCAACATCCCCGGCCCGGTCCACAAGCGCTACCTGAAGGAACTCTACGCCGAGAACCAGCTCGCCAAGGGCGAATATACAGTACTCGGACAAAAGGTGGATGTCGGCAATATCAAGATCCCGGTGATGCTGCAGGCCTCGAAGGACGACCACATCGTCCCCTACGAAAGCGTCTTCCGCACCGCCAAGCTCTATGGCGGCGACGCTACCTTCGTCCTATCGGGCTCCGGCCACATCGCCGGCGTCGTCAACCACCCGGACGCGAAGAAATACCAGCACTGGACCAATCCGGGCAAACTCGGCGCCTCGGCCAACGAATGGCTGGGCACCGCCACCGAAACGCCTGGCAGCTGGTGGCCCACCTGGTGGGAATGGCTGCGCCCGAAATCCGGCCGCAAGGTCGCCGCGCCGCAGCCGAAGGACATGGGCCTCGGCGCCGCCCCCGGCACCTACGCCGCCGTCCGCCTCGCCGACATCAAGCTGCCGCCGGGCTAAACCGCCGCGCCTCTGGCCGCCCCTGAACTTGCGCGTTATACCCCCGGCCAGTCCGCACGCCGCGAGGGGCCTACGCCGATGAAAATCCTGCACGTCTGCTCGACTTCGGCGATCTCCGGCGCCAACCGCTATGCCTTTGATCTCGCTGCCGGCCAGGTCGCGCTCGGCCATGATGTCACTGTCGTTACGCCGGAGAAGCCGGGCGACTCGCTTGACCTGAAACCACCGGAAGTGAAGCAGGTCAGCTATGGCGGCATCTACGCGCTCGGCCTCATCACCACGCTGATGGGCCTCAAGGGCGACATCCTCCACACGCATGGCGGCAAGGCCGTGAAATGGCTGCGCCTGATGCCTGCGCGCCCGCCCGTCGTCTCCTCGCTGCACATCCGCTTCAAGGCCAATGCCATGGCGCATGTCGACGGCATCCACGCCCTCGCCGACTGGCAGATGGACGGCACGAAATCCTTCCGCGGCCCGGTGAAGAAAGTGAACAACTGGACGCCCGCGCTGAAAGCCTCGCCCCCCGGCGCCGCCGAGCATCGCCGCGCCGAGGCGGGCGCCGGCCCTGCCACACCGCTCGCCGTCTATGTCGGCCGTCTTGATCCGGTAAAGGGTGTCGACACGCTGATCCGCGCCTTCCGCCAGGTCGCCAATCCGGAGGCCCGCCTCGCCATCGTCGGTGATGGATCGGAGCGCGCGCAGCTTGAAACCATGGCCGCCGGCGACGACCGCATCGCCTTCATGGGCTATTCGAAAGTGCCCGCCGACTGGTACCGCGCCGCAGACCTGCTCGTCATGCCGTCGCGCAACGAACCTTTCTCCCTCGTCTGCCTCGAAGCGATGGCGTGTGACACGCCGCTGCTCGTCTCGGATGTTGACGGCTTCCAGGAAATCTTCCGCGACCGGCCGGATAACCGCTATCCCGAAGGCAATGCGGAAATCCTCGCCGCGCGCATCACCGAGCGCCTCGCCGCCAAGGTGCCCGGCCAGATCACGCGCGACACGTATGACATGACCCGCTTCGACCGTGCAGCCGGTGTTTCTGCCATCACGAATTTCTACGCGGAAGTTCGCGCTGCAAAGCTCGGCGCCCGCGCCTGAAAACTCCGCCTACGGACCTTTCAGCCCTCAGGCTTCCAGCCCGGCACCTTCATCCAGCCCCAGCGCGATGTTGAGGTTCTGCACAGCTGCGCCCGACGCGCCCTTGCCGAGATTGTCGAGCCGGGCGACTAGCCGCGCCTGCTCATCCGTGCCGAACACGAACAGCTCCAGCCGGTTGGTATCATTGCACGCCTCGGCGCCGAGCGTCTTCAGCGCGTCGCCCTCCGCCAGCGGCATGACCTTCACGAACCGCTCGCCCTCATAGGCGCCCGCGATCACGCGGTGGATCGCCGCCCGTTTCGGTTTCTTCGGCAGCGCCGAAAGCACCAACGGCACTTCGATGATCATCCCCTGCGCAAACCGCCCGACCGCCGGCATGAACATCGGCAGCTGCGCGAGGCCCGCATGCTTCTTCATTTCCGGCGGATGCTTGTGCGTCTGGCCAAGCGCGTAGATCCGGTAATTGTCCTCGGTCTGGCGCTCCTCGAACTCGGCGATCATCGGCTTTCCGCCGCCGGAATATCCGGACACGGCATTTACCGTCACAGGCCAGTCGGTCGGCACAAGTCCCGCCACCACCAACGGCCGCACCAGCGCGATGAACCCGGTCGGATAGCAGCCCGGATTGGAAATCCGCGACGAGGCCGCAATCGCCGCCCGCTGCCCCCTGTCCATTTCCGGGAATCCGTACGCCCAGCCCGGTGAGGTCCGGTGCGCCGTCGAGGCATCGATGATCACCGTGTTCGGATTCTCGACGAGGCTCACCGCAAGCCGCGCCGCATCGTCCGGCAGGCAGAGGATCACTGCATCCGCCTTCTTCATCACCGCCGCGCGCGCGTCCGGATCCTTCCGCTTCGCCTCGTCGATCGACAGAAGCTCCAGATCGCCGCGCGCCTTCAGCCGCGCCGCAATCTGCAAGCCCGTCGTTCCGGCTTCGCCATCAATGAAGACTTTCGGTTTCATGCGCCCACTCCTCTGAGGTCAGGGCCAAAACAAAACGGGCGCCTCGTTTCCGAAGCGCCCGCCAGAAGATGTAAAATCCCTGTTCGCGGCTTAGCGCTTCGAGAACTGGAAGCTGCGGCGTGCTTTCGCCTTGCCGTACTTCTTGCGCTCGACCACGCGCGGGTCGCGCGTCATGAAGCCGAACGGCTTGAGCACCGGACGAAGGCCCGGCTCGAACGCGACGAGCGCGCGCGAGATGCCGTGACGCACAGCGCCGGCCTGACCCATGAGGCCCGAACCCTTGACGGTGCAGATCACGTCGAACTCGGAGGCGCGGCCAGCTTCGATCAGCGGCTGGGCGATGACCATGCGCAGCACGGGGCGCGCAAAGTAGGTTTCCTGGTCCCGGCCGTTGATGGTGATCTTGCCGGTTCCGCGCTTGATCCAGACGCGGGCCGTAGCCGACTTGCGGCGGCCGGTGCCATAGGCGCGGCCTTGCGCATCAATCTTCGGCTCGATCTTGGCGACAACCTGCGCCGCAGGCGCGCCGGTCATGGAACCAAGGTCTTTCAGGGACGAGGCAGTATCGGTCATAGGGATCAAGCCGTTTTCGAGTTCTTGCGGTTCATCGCTTTGAAGTCGACGAACTCGGGTTGTTGGGCGACGTGCGGATGTTCCGCGCCGGCATAGATGCGAAGCTTGCCGAATTGCTGGCGCGACAGCGCGCTTTCACGCGGCATCATGCGCTTCACGGCGAGTTCAAGCGCGCGCTCGGGGAAGCGGCCCGACAGGATCTTGCCTGCGGTGGTCGACTTGATCCCGCCCGGATAACCGGTGTGGCGGTAATAGACCTTGTCGGTCAGCTTGTTGCCGGTGAACACGGCTTTGTCCGCGTTGATCACGACGACGTGATCGCCGGTGTCAACGTGCGGAGTAAAGTCAGGGCGGTGCTTGCCGCGAAGACGTTTCGCAACGTAAGAAGCAAGCCGTCCGACAACGACGTCCGTTGCGTCGATCACGACCCACTTTGTCTCTACGCCGACAGGTGCGTTATAGGTTTTCATTGCTCTGCTCAGAGCCTCTCAATTTCGGAGTTCTAGGAATGCAAATTAAGGGCTGGCGTTTAGTCGCCGCTTCTCCCTTTGTCAACGCGGCTGCAGGGGCGATCCTGCTTTTTGGCGCGGCGGCCTGTTCGCGAGGCGAAAAGGCCCCCGAAGCCCCCCCGCAAGCTGCCCCAATTGCTACAGGTTTGGAGCTTCCCGCCGTATGGTCGACGCGCCCGCTCGCCGGCCCCGTGAGGGATGTCGCCATGTCGACCGGCGGCGGCGCGATCCTCGCGGTGGCCTTCGAACGCGGCGGCCTCGAATTCTTCAACATGGAAGGCGAGCGCATCGGCGAGCCCTCCCTCTTCCGGCTCAAAGCCATCGGCGATGGCCGCTCGGCCACCATCGGCGACTCGGCGATCACCCTCTTCCCGGGTGTGACCGATTCCGGCGACCTGAAGGGCTACATCTACAGCCCCGGCCTGATGGCCCCTACCCAGATCGACCTGCCGATTCCCGAGGACCGGGCTATCCAGGGCCTTTGCACCGGTGATCCGGGCCCGCAGGGCCTGATCCGCATCGCCTACTGGACGATGTCCAACTCGATGCAGCTGACCACGGGCTTCCTGTCCGAAAACAATGGCGACCTCGCCTGGACCCCGGAAGCCGCCTCCCCCTCGTCCATCCCGATCACCTCCTGCGTCTTCGCAGGCGGGGAGCTCATCTCCTCCGCTGCCTCGGACGCCGCCTCCCTCACGCGGGGCGAGGTCTCGGCCCTGCTCTCCCTCGAGGAGGGCAAGCCGATCCAGATCTCGACCGATTACGGCATGACCACCACCGATCTGGCAGTCCGTGACGGCATCACCATCGAGGCGCCCCGCAACCCGGTCGCCATCACCGCCCTCGGCACCCTGCCGGCCGGCGGATATCCCGGTGGTGTGGTCGTGGTTGCCGGTCAGACGTCCGGCGGCGAGCATCAGGTCGTGTTCATCGACCCGAGCGAGATCACGCTGGAACCGGTGACCGAGTAACCGGCCCCGACGCTGACCAGGCGAGATGGACCGCCGCCAGCGTCACGATGACCCCGAGCCCCTGATGCACCAGTGCAAGCGTCAGGGGCGCGGCGTTCAGCAGCGTCAGGATGCCCCACACGGCCTGCGCGCTGACGAGAGCGGCCAGCACCGCAAACGTCCGCGCCAGCGCCGTGGCGCGGTACCGCCAGGCCGCCCAGAGGCTGACTCCCCAGAGAAGGTAGGCCAGGAAACGGTGATTGAACTGCGTCGCCGCCCGCCCCTCGAAGAAACTGCGGAGGCCCAGATCGGCCCGAATATAATGTGAGGGCACCAGCTCCCCGGCCATCAACGGCCAGTCATTGTAGGTCCGCCCGGCATCCAGCCCCGCCACCAGCGCGCCCGCCGCCATCTGCAGGAAGACGAGCGCCAGCAGGCCCAGCGCCACCGGCCGCGCCTGCTTCGGCGCCGGGACGCGGCCATCTCGCCCGAGCGACAACCAGAGCCAAGCAATCACGCAGAGGATCAGCAGCGCCAGCGAGAAATGCGTCATTAGCCGGTAGGGCGCCACCGACACCCGGTCCGTGTCGCCAATCCCGCTCGCCACCATCCACCAGCCGATCGCGCCCTGCATCCCGCCCAGCGCAATCAGCCCCGCCAGCTTCCAGCCAAGCCCGCCGCCCAGCCAGCGCCGCGCCGCAAACACTGCAAAACCAAGCACGGCGACCAGCCCGATAAACCGGCCCAGCTGCCGATGGCCCCACTCCCACCAATAGATGAACTGGAACTCGGCGAGGCTCATGCCCTTGTTCTGAAGCTTGTACTGGGTCGTGTCCCGGTACTTGTCGAACTCAGACGCCCAGTCCTGCGCATTGAGGGGCGGCAGCGTTCCGGTCACGGGGCGCCATTCGGTAATCGACAGGCCGGAATCCGTCAGCCGCGTTGCCCCGCCCACCAATACGGTTGCATAGACCAGCAGTCCCAGCACGATCAGCCAGGTCCGGATCCAGCGTGCGGCATCAGGGGAAATTGCACTTATTGCCATGCCGCCTAAATCACTCGGGACCGTTCGTGATCAAGTGGCGCCGAAGTCGCACCAGCCCTCAGGAAGCCGAAGCACCATGCGCAAACCCGTCGCCATCCTGCTGATGCTGGCCTTCATGACCTTCTGGGTCTGGGGCGCCGGCACCATCGGCTCTCGCCTCACGGGTGTTTCTGGCTGGCTGCAACTCGTCTTCTATGTCGTCGCCGGCATCGGCTGGGTCTTCCCCTTGCGCCCCCTCTTCCTCTGGATGAACGCCAACCAGCCGCCGGAAGAAGATTAGGCACGGCCCCACCCCTCGCGAGGGCGAGAAATCGTATACGATTACCCGAGCGAGCCTCCCCGCTTGCGGGGAGGGTTAGGGTGGGGCCGAAGCAGAGTGCAATTCCCTCCGCACACAAACCACTTACGCAACCAATTCCCCCACCCCACCCCCAACAGAATCAACGCCCTAAACAAAAATCACCAAAATCGACGCAACCCCCTCCGGACCCGTGCCATACTGCGCCGCATGGAGACGAACCCCTTCACCCCGGAAGAGCACGCCGCGATCACCGCCGGCCTCGACGAGGCGGACGACGCGCTGAAGGGTTTTCTCGTTCTCATCCGCATGCAGATCAACCAGAGCGGCGCTGGCCCGCTCGCCCGCAAGCTGATCGCGAAGATCCTGCGCACCCTCCTGGTCCCCGCCGAAGCGCTGATGCGCCGCTGCATCCACATCCTTGCGGAACGTGTCGCCCCGCTGCCCGCCCGCGCCTCGCGCCGGCCACCGCCGAAGCCTGCCCGGCCCGCCATGGCGGTCGCCCGCACGGCCAAGCCCCGCGCGCCCGTCTTCCGCCTCACCGAACCCGCCCCGCGCCGGCCTGGCCGCATTCTGCCGATAAACCAGCGCCCGCTGATCTCGGTCCCCGGCCTCACCCCGCGCCCCGCCCCGGCGCCGCGCCGCAAACCGGACCCGCTCGCGATCGAGGCGCGCTTCCTGCGCCGCGTCGAAGCCCTCGAATACGCCTTCAATGATCCCCTGCGCGAAGTCCGCCGCCTCCAGCGCCGCCGCGCCCGCGCCAAGATCCGCAAATCCCAGCGCCCGGGCCTTCACCCCGGCCTGCCCCGCGGCCTCATCGGCAGCCCGGACACCCAGCTCGTGACCCTCTACGAACAACTCCACACCTGGGCCACCCGGCGCGCGGATACGTCTTGATGATTATCTGAAAACGCCTTTGCTTCCCCGGACGGCCCCGCCGCTCCGGGCGCTTGTGCTGACCCATATGCACCACAACCAATGAACCCGCCTATCCCCGCGCAGGCGGGGATAGGCGGCTCAGAAAAATGGAAGCAGACGACCGCCGAAACGCCTCAGCGTTTCAATCACTCTCGCCGTGCTTGCGCGCCGCTTCGCGCAGCCGCGCAAAGATCGCCGCCGGGTCTTCCGGGGCGGAGACTTCATCCGGCTCCGGATAATCGTCGAAGAAGTCCTCGTCTTCAGCCGCAACCTCTTCTGCCGTTGCCGCAGCCGCACCCGGCGCAGCCACCACAGGCGCAGCTTCCTTCTTGCGCTCCGGCACGACCACGTCTTCGATATCTGCGCCGAAATCGTCATCCGCCATCGCGTGCAGCCGGCCGATCACCGTCTCGCCGCCCACCAGCGTCTGGCCCGGCCAGACCAACACGGCCATGCTCGCCGGCAGGTAAAGATCGCACCACCCGCCCAGACGCCGTGTCGCGAAGGCGCGCCCGAGGCGCACCACATCGCCGGTCTCCACCATGAGCTCGAGGCGCGGCCCCAGCCCGCCGGTGGCGAGTGCCATGCCGGCCTGTTCCCCGGCGCTTTCAAACGTCACATAGGCCCGCGTCAGGCCGTCATCATCCGGGCGGAAAGCCACGGGCACATTCCGCTCGCCCTGTGCAAAGCTGATCAGGTCCACGCCCCCGGCAATCGGGGTGTAAAGCTTGTTGCTGGCAATCGGCGAGGAGGAAATCCGCACGCGGACCGTATCCTCGGTCGACAGCCTCAGCGCCGTCGGCGGCTCGCTGCGTTCGATGGACAGCACGATCCCGTCGCAAGGCGCCACGACCCCGTCCACGATATCCGGCGGCGTCCGGCGCGACCAGCGCCCGGCAGCCAGCGCGGCGACCATCGCCACAAAGCCGATCCAGAACAACGGCGACCAGATCCAGCCGAGCAGGAGCGCCGCCAGGAAGGCCGCCGCAGCGGCGGCGACGCCTTCCCAGTCGAACACGACATTCAGCCACGGCATGGAGCGGCGCTCGATCTCATCGGCCATGTCATTCGCTCCTTTCCGGGCGGGGTCAGTTTCAGATCACAGCCAATGCAGCATCCATGCTACGGGCCTGTCTCTGCCACATATCAGCATATTTCCCGCCTTTGGCCAGCAGGCTAACATGGTTACCGCGTTCGATGATGCGTCCCGCTTCGAGAACGATGATCTCGTCCGCCGAAATGACGGTCGACAGCCGGTGCGCCACCATCAGCGTGGTCCGGCCCGCAGAGGCCTCTTCCAGCGCTTCCTGCACCGCCGCTTCGGTGGCGCTGTCCAGCGCGCTCGTCGCCTCGTCCAGCACCAGGATCGCAGGGTCGGCCAGCACCACGCGGGCAATGCCGACGCGCTGCTTTTCCCCGCCGGACAGTTTCAGCCCCCGCTCGCCGACGCGCGTGTTCCAGCCCTCCGGCTGGCTTTCGATGAAGTCCAGGAGCTGCGCCCGGCGGGCCGCATCGCGGATTTCCTCATCGCTCGCCCCCGGGCGGGCATAGGCGATGTTCGCCCGGATCGTGTCGTTGAACAGCACCACATCCTGCGGCACGAGGCCGAGGCTCGCCCGCAGGGATTCCTGCGTAAGCCCACGCACATCCTGCCCGTCGACCAGCACCTTGCCCGCGTCCGTATCATAGAACCGGAACAGCAGTTTCAGCAGCGTTGATTTGCCCGCCCCCGAGGTGCCGACAAAGGCAATCTTGCGCCCCGCCGGCACGTCGAAGGAAATGTTCTGCACACCGACAGACCGGCCTTCATGGTTGAAAGCGACGTTCTCGAACGTCACCCGCCCCTCTGGCTTGGCCAGCACCTTCGCGCCCGGCTGATCCTGCACTTCCGGGATCATACCGACGAGGCCGTGCAGCTTCTCGAGGTCCACCGCCCCCTGCTTGATCTCCCGCCAGGCCCAGCCGAGGATGTTCAGCGGCGCATAGAGCGACAGCAGCATCAGCATCACCGCCGTCAGGTCGCCGATCTGCATCTTGCCGTCGATGACGTTCCAGGCCGACAGCACCATCACGGCCAGAAGGCCAAGGTTCATCACCAGCGCCTGCACCGTGTTCAGCACATACATGCTGCGCACCGTGTCGACATAATGGACGTTATACTCCCCCATCGCCTTGTCGAAGCGCTGGGTCTCGCGTGTCTCGGCGGCGAAGGATTTGACCGTCTCGAAGTTCGTCAGGATGTCGACCGAGGTCGCCCGGAAATGCGTATCCGCCTCGTTCATCTTCCGGCGCTGGCGCACGCGCCATTCGGTGATGATCACGGTACAGACGACATAGAGCGCAATCGTCACCACCGCGATCAGCGCGAGGCGGTAATCATAGGCAATCCCCAGCGCGACCGAGGCCAGCACCAGCCGGATCAACGTCGGCCCGATGTTAAAGGCGAGGAAGCGGATCAGGTAATCGATCGCCCCCGCCCCGCGCTCGATGATCCGGTTCAGGGCGCCGGTGCGCCGCGTCTGGTGGAAGTTCAGCGACAGGCCGAGAGCATGGCCGAAGGCATCGACGCTCGCCACCCGTTGCGCATCCTGGCTGACCGGCGCGAACAGCCAGTCCCGCGCCTGCGGCAGGGCGGCGGCTGCAAACCTCAACACCAGCCCGTAGACCAGCCACATCGCCGCCACCATGAATCCCCCGCCGCTCCCGGCCGGGGCGACCTGGTTGATCGCATGGCCCAGCACCAGCGGCGAGACGACCTCGAGCACAGATGCCGCCAGCGTCAGCAGCACGGCCACGACCATCACCGGCCGCCATTTGGCCAGCTCCGGCCGCCATAGCAGCTTGAGAATACGAAGGATCGAGGCCCAAAGCCCCCCATCCGCACTTTCGATCCGGTCGTGATTTTCAGTTTGCTCAGGCGAAGGCGAAGGAGGTCTCATGCACGCCATATGGCGCGGATCGTGCCGGAAAAAAACCCGCCGCGTGCCACAGCGTGCAATCTTCCCTGACAAACCATCTGGCCGAGGCGGGCGGCTCTGCTTACCTTGCTGCCATGGACGATGCACGAAAATCCCTCTCGAACCCCCGTCTCGGCTCGATCTGCGTCTATTGCGGCGCCTCGGACTCGGTGAACGAAATCTATATCCGGCTGGCCGAGCGGCTGGGCGCGGAGCTTGCCCGGCGCGGCATCCGGCTGGTCTATGGCGGCGGTGGGGTCGGCCTGATGGGCGCCTGCGCCCGCGCGGCCCACTCGGCCGGCGGCGAAGTGCTCGGCATCATGCCCCGCTTCCTGCTGGCGAAGGAGCGCATCTTCAAGGATGTGGAACACCGCATCGTCGACGACATGCACACCCGCAAGATGATGATGTTCGAGGAAGCCGATGCCTTCATCGTACTGCCCGGCGGAATCGGCACGCTGGAGGAAGCCGTCGAGATACTCTCCTGGGCGCGGCTCAGCCTGCATGCAAAGCCGATGGCCTTCCTCGATGAGGACGGCTTCTGGCAGCCCTTCTTTGACCTGATCGAGCGGATCATCGCGGGCGGCTTCATCCCCGCCGAGTTCCGCTCCGCCATGGTCCACGTTACGACACCGGAAGACGCCGTGCAGGCACTCGACGAACGGATCGTGGTGATTGACCGTTAGTCCGCAGGCTGATCGTCGAGGGCCATGGGCTCGGCGCTGACACTGAGCAGTTCCTCACCGAAGGCCGCCTCCAGCGGGGCATAGCGATCGATGATTTCCTGCTCCGCAGCCCGGCGGGCCGCCGCGTCGCCTTCGGCCAGCAGGGTTTCGAGTTCTTCGGCTTCCTTCCCGAGGGCGTCGCTGACCAGCTGGCCGCAATCGCTCGCCCGGCTCGCCCGGTTGACCGGGCAAGACTTCAGCCAGGTGATCGGCCGCTCGGACCAGAGATCGGCCACAAAACCTTCGCGGCGGATCAGGACCAGCTTGTCACCGGTTTTCTTGCAAGCCCTCTTCACTTCCTTTTCGAAGCGCTTGAACTCGTCCGGCAGGCCCAGGCCGCAATAGGTGTCTACGTTCCAGACGCTGACACTCATGGCCGTCTCCCGGCCTGACGTGTCGAACGCATAGCGCTCAAGATAGTCGGATCCATACCAATCGGAGCCGAGGTCGCCGAGTTCAAGCTCACCCTGCGGCTCCCGCTCCAGTCGGATCGCATAGCGCACCGATCCGGTATCGCTGAACGCCGTGCCGGAGAAATAGTTCAGCGTGTCTGCCGGAACGCTGGCGGCGAAGCCATCCGCTTGACCGGTGGGGATGACCGCCACCTCAGAGCGGCCGACCTCGACGCCATAAAGCATGGACGCGTCCATGGTCCAGTTTCCGGCGACGCTGGCAATCTTGCCATCGCCGTGCGCGAGGCCGAACCGGCAGTCGCCTGACCACACCGCCCGGCTCCAGTAAGCCGCGATCCGCTGGAAGCGTTCGTCATGCGGGGCAAACACGATGACCGAGCAGGCACCGTCCGCTGCCGGCACAAGCCGCTCGCCAGGCCGCAGCGGGAGATCGACCGCGGGCAGTATCAGCATGGGCTCAGCGGGCAATTCGGGCGGAACCAGCTCGGCGCTCGCCGCAAGTCCGGCCGCACAAGCGGCCAGCGCGGATGAAAAGCGTTTGAAGTTCTGGCGGAACGAGAAGGGTTTCATGCTGGACGGCCTCGATCCCAAGCCCTTCAACAGACTTGAGCCACGCGCGCGGATTGTCCAGAGGCCTTGGTCAGATGCCTTTATTCGGCCGCAACCAGATTGAACTCGGCTTGCCAGTCCGCCATCAGGGCGCGGTTGTCATGGTCCCAGGGGTGGAAGCCGGGTTTGAACCACTGGATCCAGATTTTCCAGCCGCGCCCGAAGAAGGCGGGGTCCTTCCAGAGGAAACGCTTCACGGCCTTCTTTGCCGCTTCCGGCGTGTAGCCATCGGCGACCAGCATCGAGGACGCGAAGGCGGTGATGTTGCGGGGGAAGAAATAAGAGATCAGCAGCATCGCCACGCAGCGGCGGACATAACGGCGCCAGGCTGGCCAGTCCTTCGTGGCGATCAGGAACACGTCATAGGCAACGGCCTTGTGCTCGGTCTCTTCCATCGCATGCCAGCGCCAGAGGTCGCGCAGCGCGGGATCGGTTTTCTTGAACAGGTCGTCGTGCTGGGCGAACATGTCGGCGAGCATGGCGGTGAAATGCTCGAGGCAGATGGTCGACATCAGCATGCCGACCGGGCCGCGCGAGCGTGCGAAAGCGATCCGTTCCCGGATCTCCGCCTCGATGGCCTCGACCGGATACTTGTCACGGTCGATCATCTTGTTGAGCATCACGTGCTCGCGCGAATGGATGGCTTCCTGGGCGATGAAGTCCTTGGCCTCCTGGGCCAGCTTGCCGCTCAGCTTGTCTTTGTAGTTTCTGACGGCGTCCATGAACAGGCGCTCGCCATCCGGGAAGGTCAGCGACAGGGAGTTCATCACGGCGGTCGCAACCGGGTCGCCGTCCAGCCAGTGGCCTGACTTGGCCGTGGCCACATCAAAATGCAGGTCGCGCGGGAGAATGGTGAGGTCTTCGGGGGTGCGGGCGGCGGTCATCGGGCGAATCCTGCTGACAAGGGGAGGAATGGGGCCATAGTCTCAACGGAATTTCAGTCTTTATAGCAGCTACTGACAAAAATGTCGATAAGTAAAGCAACGCCCCCTTCGAAAGCCCCGCCCCGGGTGCGCCGCTCCCCCGAAGCCTCGCGGGAGAACATCCTGATTGCGGCCGAGCGCCTGCTCGTCAGCCAGGGCCCGCAATCGCTCCGGCTAGCGGATGTGGCGAAGGAGGCGGGCGTGGCGAATGCCACCGTGCTCCACCACTTCGGCACCATCGACGGGGTTCAGGCCGCGCTGATGGAAAAGATGATTGTCGAGCTCGTCTCGGGTCTCCTGACGATGGACGTGCCGGCCGACCCGCGCGCGGCACGGGGCGCAGCGCTGCAGAACCTGTTCGATGCCTTCGAGACCAAGGGCGCTGCCCGGCTTGCCGCCTGGCTTGAGATGACCGGCGAATCGAAGCGCCTGAGCAGCGTGCGGGCGGCGGTGCAGACGGTCGTGCGCCAGAAGATCGGCGCGCTGGAGGCCGACGAGGCGCGCTTCGAGGATGCCATCCTCGTCAGCGTCATCCTCGCCATCGGCGTGGGCCTCTTCGGCCCGACCCTCAGCGAACTGCTCGGCAAACCGAAAGGCCGGGCGCGCGCCATTGCACTGAAGCTCCTCGAACAAGGACTCGATCCGGGTTGAAGATTTCGGAAAATCCCAGAGTGCGTCGATCCGCAGTCGGACATCTATCCCGCATTAACACTCCGGGTGCGGAAAAGCCTTTGACTTTCGGGGGAATACGGGCCATGTGGCCGCTGTCTGGGCAGCTTTGGCCGCCTTGCAGGGCAGCGTGAGCTGGCGTGGCGGATCATCCGCCCTGTCCGAGGCCCTCCTTACAGACGGCAATTCAGCCCAAGGCGCCCTTCTTCACGCGGGTCGTTAGAACCCCCGCTCCCCAGCGCGATGTGTCGCGCCGGGCGCAAAGTATTTTTGAAAGACCACATGACAACCTTCCAATCTTTCGGCTTCGCGCCGCGCGTTGAATCTGCGCTGACGTCAGCCGGCTACACTACCCCTACCCCGATCCAGGCCGGTGCCATCCCGCTGATCATGTCCGGCCGCGATGTCATGGGCCTCGCCCAGACCGGCACCGGCAAGACGCTGGCCTTCGCCGCCCCGATCCTTGACAAGCTGTTCCGCAATCAGGGCCCGGCGCCGCACAAGGGCACGCGCGTGCTCGTGCTCGCCCCGACCCGCGAGCTCGCCGGCCAGATCGCCGCTTCGTTCGAAACCTATGGCGCTGGCCTCGGCCTGCGCGTGGCGATGGTTTGCGGCGGCGCCAAGATCGGCCCGCAGATCCGCAAGCTTGAGCGCGGCGTGCATGTTCTCATCGCAACGCCCGGCCGCCTGATCGACCTGATCGAGCAGCGCGCTGTCGGCCTCAAGGATGTTGAAGTCCTCGTGCTCGACGAAGCCGACCAGATGCTGGACCTCGGCTTCATCCACGCGCTTCGCGCCATCGCGAAACACGTGCCTCAGAAACGCCAGACGCTGTTCTTCTCGGCCACGATGCCGAAACTCGTCGAAGGCCTGGCCGCGCAGTTCCTGAAGAACCCGGCGCAAGTTGCCGTCGCACCGCCTTCGACCACCGCCGACAAGGTCGAGCAGCGCATTGCCTTCGTCGAACAGGGCGAGAAGCAGGCGCTTCTGGTCGAGACGATCCGCAAGCCGGAAGTCAAGACCGTACTCGTCTTTACCCGGACGAAGCATGGGGCGGACGCAGTTGTGCGCCGCCTCGCTGCATCAAACATCGACTCGGTGGCCATTCATGGCAACAAGAGCCAGTCGCAGCGCGAGCGCGCGCTGGAATCCTTCAAGGGCGGCAAGGTGCCGGTGCTGGTCGCAACGGATATCGCTGCGCGCGGCATCCACATC